>Ga0213865_10000010_pt1 | contig 116896 bp, 110 predicted proteins | sample PICome_6_FD_160100 | JGI IMG/M metagenome (GOLD analysis project Ga0213865, IMG submission 160100) | Coastal seawater microbial communities near Pivers Island, North Carolina, United States - PICO282 | ecosystem: Environmental > Aquatic > Marine > Coastal | place: USA: North Carolina...
GGAACGCGCATTTTCCCAAATGAATGCAGGAAATTGGCAGGACGCGTTACGCCTTGCGCAAAGTGACGGCGCGGTCGCACGGGACATCATCGAATGGCATCGTTTGCGCGATGGGCAGGGCACCGCGAAGGAGGCGCTTAAGTTTTTGGAAAGGAATGGGGATTGGCCTGGATTGCCCTATTTGCGGAAGCAATCCGAAGTTGCGTTAAGCGACGCAAACGAACAAACAATCCTAACATACTTCGAAACCTCCGCCCCCCAAACGGGTGCTGGAGCACTTGCCTACGCGTTGGCCTTATCCAAAGATGGGCAGAGTAAAAAAGCCGCGTTGGTTGCACAAAATGCTTGGATTACTCTTCCTCTGAAAGCGCCTCAACAAGGTGCATTTTTGTCTGCTTTTGGTTCGGTCTTGGCGCCGCTGCATGAGTTGCGCTTGATCGAAATGTTGTGGATGGATGAACATGCCTCGGCGCAACAGATGGAGAACTTGGTGGGTGCCGACCTGTCCGCATTGTTGCGTGCCCGAATTGCATTGCGAAAGGGACAAGAGGGCGTGACCGCATTGATAAATGCGGTTCCAAACGCGCTGGGTAATCACCCCGTGTTGAATCACGCTAGATTTGAATGGCGTTTGAAAAATGGATTTCGAGACAGCGCAATTGATCTGCTGAGTGTTTCGAGCGAGCGTGCCAGCCGATTGGGACAATCCGAACGCTGGGCCGATACGCGTATCCGTATTGTCCGCGATCTGTTGTTCGACGGCAAAAACAAACAAGCCTACACATTGGCGGCCAACCATCATATCGCAGAGGGTTCCAGGTATGCTAAATTGGAGTGGTTGGCAGGTTTTGCCGCCTTGCGTCGATTAAACGATCCAAAGCGTGCGGTTCAACATTTCAAGAATTTTCTGTCCGCGGTTGATACGCCCATTTCTCTTGGTCGCGCATATTACTGGTTGGGACGTGCGCATGCCGCATCAGGGAATAATGATGCAGCACTCGCTGCCTATAAAAATGGTGCAAAGTATCAGAGCAGCTTTTATGGTCTTCTAAGTGCAGAAAAAGCAAACATGCCCATGCCATCTGACTTCCTAACCTGGGGAGAGTTGCCAGATTGGCGAGATGCAAGTTTCGTAAACAGTTCCGTCCTACATGCGGCGATACTGCTGTTTTCTGCAAACCAAAACCCACTGGGTGAAAGGTTCATTACACATCTTTCCGAAACACTTGGAACCGACGATGTTCACAAACTGAATGATTTTCTGGAGGAATTACGCAAACCACATGTTTTGGTCATGTTGGGTAAACGTCAGGCATCGATGGGCAAGACGTTTGTACGACCATACTATGCGTTGCATCCAGTTGCACGAATGCCCGCGCGTGTGCCGTCTGAATTGGTGCTGGCGATTGCGCGTCGTGAAAGCGAATTTGACCCCTATGTGATTTCGCCAGTAGGGGCGCGTGGTTTGATGCAAGTCATGCCCAAGACGGCCAAGGAAATGGCAGATCGCGTTGGGCTTAGGTACTCGCAGAAACGTTTGGAAATAGACTGGGCCTACAATGCACGCATAGGTATTACTTATTTAGAAGAGTTGGCCGAACGATATGCTGGAAATCCAGTGTTGATGTCGGTTGCCTACAACGCCGGACCATCACGGGCGGATCGTTGGATCGAACTGATGGGGGATCCACGGATGGATGCGGTTGATGTCATCGATTGGATCGAAATGGCCCCTTTCCAAGAAACGCGCAATTACATCATGCGCGTTACAGAAAGCCTGCCAATCTATCAGGCACGGCTTGGAAAACCCATTGCTCCCAAAAGCTTTGAAGCCATGCTAAAGGGATCAAGCCTGTCTTTGCGCGCGCCATAATGTAAACAGGCCGGCGGACACAACAATTACGGCCCCAACGGCGACGTGTAACTCTAAAGTTTCGCCAAAAAACCACATGCCGATCCCTGAGGCAAAGACCAGTTGCAAATAGGCAAAAGGTTGTACAGAGCTCGCCTCTGCCACTTCGAAACATTTGATCAACAGGTAATGTCCCAATGCGCCCAGCACGCATAATATTGCCATCCAGCCGTAGTCCGTGAGTGTCATGGGTTGCCAGTTGCCGATACCGATTATCGTCATAACGACAACACCAACGATCCCTGTCCAGAAAAAGGATGTGGCCGCGCTGTCCCCGCGTGCCACATATCGCGTCATCAATCCATAAAGTGCGAACATGAATGCCGAGATCAGGGGGATCACAGCCGCTGGTGAAAATACAGCATGGCTCGGTTCAAGAATAATAAGAACGCCGATAAATCCAACAAAGATTGCCGCCCAGCGTCGCCATCCCACGCCTTCGCCTAAAATGGGCCCTGATAAGGCTGCGACCAACAATGGATAGCATGCAAACACTGCATGGCTTTCGATCAGCCCTAATATTGTGAATGCCGTCACCATGACACAAATTTCAATCGCCAATATTGTGCCGCGTAGGATCTGCAAAATTGGGTATCTGGGTTTGAGTGCTGCTTGAATGCTGCCCGGCCGACGGGCCGTGATTGCAATGACAAAGGCCGCAAAGAACCAGTATCGGATCATCACCACCAAATAAACGTTGTAGGTGCTGCTGAGGTACTGAGAAAACCCATCTTGCAGTGCAAAAACAAGTGTGGTTGCCACCATGTATAGAATTCCAAGGCGTGTATTCGATTGCATATCTATGCCTTTCGCGCAACGCTCATGTGACGTTTGCGCCCAAAACCCTTGACGCGATCGACATCAAAACCTGCATCTGACAGGTGTCGACGGACAAATCCCGCGGCCGTATATGTTGCCGCGGTCCCACCCGCGCATGTCTTGGCGTAAACAGCCTTCATCAGATCGCCCTCCCAAAGCTCTGGGTTTTTGGCAGGTGAAAATCCATCAAGGTACCAACAATCTGCTAGTGCGTCCCAGTGGGAAACCGTTTCCCGCGCATCGCCTGTGATCAAAGATAATTGCGCATCGGGAAGGGACAACGTGCTTGTTTCCTGCAGCTGTTCTAGATGTGGTGCAATTTCTGATGCAATATCTGCGATCTCTGGAAACTGTTCATAGGCCTTGATCATGTCAGCGGGGATCATTGGGTAAGCTTCAAAACTTGTGAAATGAAATTTCCCCTCAATCTTACTGTTGCGCCATTGTTCAAGTGTTGCGATGAAATTTAAACCCGTCCCAAAACCGAGTTCGGCGATCCGAAATCCGTCGACAAACCGCGCGGGAAGGTTGTTTCCACCAAGAAAGACGTGATGTGTTTCCGCAAGTCCGTTATCAAGCGAATAATACGGATCATCGAATTGTGTGGACACAGGGATTTTACCCTCGCGCCAAGTTAGGGACGGATTTACGTTTTTCATGCGGGACCTTGCGAAACGTCACAGACGTGAATAGGCACACACTATCATCAACGAAGGTCTTGGCAATGGCAGAAGTGACAATCAAAGGCGCAGGGATTATTGGTCTATCGATTGCCTGGGAATGTATCCAGCGTGGTGTCAAGGTTCAGGTGATTGATCCACATGGCATTGGCGCTGGTTCAAGCGGGGGTATTGTTGGTGCACTTGCACCCCATGTCCCAGAAAATTGGAACGAAAAGAAGGCGTTTCAATTCGAAAGCCTTCAGATTGCGCAGACGTTTTGGGATCATGTTGATCATACCTCTGGGCTGAACAGTGGGTATGCGCGAACAGGTCGAATTCAACCATTGCTGGACGAAGCGGGTTTATCGCTCGCCCATGACCGGGGTGAGAATGCCAAGTCGCTATGGCAGGGGGTGGCAGAGTGGCGGGTTATTGATAAGCAACCAGAATGGGCGCCTCCCTCGACAACGGGGAAGTGGATATATGATAGTCTAAGCGCACGCATCCAACCCCGAAACGCCATTGCCTCAATCGCACAGGCCATTCAAAAATCAGGCGGAGAATTTCACCGTTCGGCGGCGGATTCAGGAAAGGTTGTTTGGGCGGCTGGGGAATGGGATTTAAACCGTATATCGGAATACACGGGCAAAAGTTTCGGGAATGGGGTTAAGGGGCAGGCCGCCTTATTTGATTATGATCAGCGCACTCAGCCGCAGATATTTGCCGATGCATTACACTTTATTCCGCATGCCGATGGTACACTTGCGGTGGGATCGACCTCAGAACGCGAGTACGCAAGCGCTAGTTCAACGGACGAACATTTGGACGGCGTGATTGCACGCGCGTTCAACATTCTGCCTGATTTGCAAAACGCCAAGGTTCTTGCGCGCTGGGCTGGTGTACGCCCACGAAGCAAAAGTCGCGCGCCTGTTTTAGGTTCACATCCGATCAACGCATCTGAATACATCGCGAATGGTGGCTTTAAAATTGGTTTTGGTATGGCCCCAAAAATCGCACAAGTAATGGCTGATTTCATCTTGGAAAATACCGATGCAATCCCAAGCGATTTTCGCGTCGAGAAGAGTTTGTAAGCGGGACAGAGCCCCGCCCTAGATTTACTGGAAACAGGTTTTGAACGCCGTAACTGCACCTTGCATGAGAATCAGGTAAGCATTTTCACCTTCAACGATTTCGCCAAGCTGAGAGAATTCAACGGTTTTGATCGAGTATTCTTCTGCCAGCGCATAGGCCAAGGCAGTGTGATCATTTGGGTCGATGATCATGCATGCTGGTGGTGTTGCTTCGATCTGCGCACGCAAGTTCGCCATATCGCTTGGCGACGGTCGTAGTCCCATACCATTGGTTACGGCCTGCGGATGGTCGATACCAAAGCTTTCTTCAAGATACCCAAATGCATCATGCGACACCGAATATGGTTTTGCGGTGAGTGTTTGCATCTCGGATTTAAGGCCGATGAGTGTCTGTTCGAATGCTGCCAAGTTCGCATTGATATCCGATGTCAACGCGGTAGAAAGTTCTGATGCCGATTTTGCAATGGCATGCGCCCAAACGTCCGCATTATCGATATCCAACCACATGTGTGGATTGATACCACTATGGTCATGGCTATCGTGTTCGTCGTCGTGATGTTCATCATGTTCATGCTCGTTTTGTTCTTTCTCATCCGCATGATCATCGTGATGATCGTCGTCATGATGGGCGTCATCTTCATGGTCCTCGTGCGCGTCTTCATATGCGATCAGATGCACATTCGAGACCTTGGCAAGTTCGATGATTTGTGCATTACTTGCTAATGAGGGTAACTTTTCTGCCAGACTTGGCGTAAGGGATTCACCGATCAACACAATCAAATCTGCTGCTGACAGTGCGGCTGCATGACTTGGCTTCATGGTGTAGTTGTGTGGATCTATACCCCTGCTGATGAGTGTCGTAATGCTTGCATTCGATCCCAGAACACCTTCAACAATGCCGTGAACGGGCGGAATGTCGACCACGACCCGCAATTGATCTGCCAAAACAGGCGCTGTGAATATCGTTGTTGCAAATAGGACGGAAATGGTTTTGTTCATTGGATCAATCTCCTATGTGTTGCAGGTCCTATAAATGTTATGTTATAACATATCAATAGTACGTCGGAGGAATTATGCAAAACGTGTTTGCACCCCATGACCACGCGAATTGCACGCACAGCGCGTTGACCACTGTCGAACGTGCCTGCGCAGAACGTGGTTTGCGCTTGACCCCGATCCGTAAGCGCACACTGGAAATACTGCTTGAAGGGCATCACGCGTTGGGTGCCTATGACGTATTACAAAAGCTGAGTGATGACGGCTTGGCGGATAAACCGCCCATGGCCTATCGTGCGTTGAATTTTTTGGTAGAACACGGCTTCGCACATCGCGTCGAACGCCTGAATGCTTATATTGCCTGCACGCATCCGGATGCCGATCACACGCCAGCGCTGTGGATTTGTTTGGACTGTCACAAGGTTGCGGAAACGGTGCAGGCAGCGGAACTGGGTCAACGCCTTGGACAGGAGGGTGGATTTTCGATCGATACCCTAACGATCGAGGCAGAGGGATCTTGTCAGCAATGTCGAGATGAAAGTTCAAATGACTGACTTAATATCACTAAATTCAGTAACCATTGGATACGACAGTAAAATTGTTTTGCGTGATGTTGATTTAACCGTGAAACGCGGGGAAATCATAACAATCGTTGGGCCAAATGGATCGGGTAAGACATCCATGATGCGTGCCTTGATTGGTGCACTTGTTCCAAAAACTGGATCTGTGTCACGCTCTAAATCGTTATGCGTTGGGTATGTCCCACAAAAACTAAATGTTGATCATAGTTTCCCGATAACTGTCCGCAGATTTTTGTCAGTTCCCAAGCGTTCGACGGTTGAACAAATATCTGAGGCTGCGGCGTTGGTCGGCATTCACGATATTTTAGACCAACAAATCGCAACGCTTTCAGGAGGTCAATTTCAGCGTGCCTTGTTAGCCCGTGCAATCATTGATACCCCTGATCTATTGTTACTGGATGAACCCACGCAGGGTTTGGATCAAAATGGTGCTGCACGGTTTTATCAACTGATCGCAGAACTAAAGGCCAAATTGGATTGCGCCATTGTCTTGGTAAGTCATGATCTACACGTCGTGATGAGTGCATCTGACCGCGTCATTTGTTTAAACGGACACATCTGTTGTGAAGGCACGCCAAGCGTTGTTTCAAGTGCGCCTGAATATCGCGCATTATTTGGCACAGGCACACAGGGTGCTCTTGCGCTTTATCAACATCAGCACGATCACGTGCACGATGAAACTTGTTTGCACGAACATTAGGACCTGACCATGTTTGCAGAATTTATGATACGCGCATTTTTGTCGGGCCTTGGGGTTGCGATACTGACGGGCGTCTTGGGGTGCTTTGTGATTTGGCGGCGCATGGTATATTTTGGCGATGCCTTGTCACACGCTGCAATTTTGGGCGTGGTGGGTGCAATTGCGCTGAACGTATCTGTGTATTTTGGTGTGATTGCTCTTGCGCTGATCTTGTCCGTTTTGCTGTTCACATTAACCAGTCGTATTCAGGGGGCCGATGTCATATTGGGCGTTTTTGCCCAAACAGGTCTTGCATTGGGGTTAATCGGAGCAAGCATTTGGGGCCGCGGATTATCGATTGAGGCGATATTGTTTGGCGATATCTTGGCTGTTGCTTGGCGCGATATTATTTTCATTTGGATGGGCGTTGCGGTTATCTTGGGCATCATTTTGTGGCGGTGGAGCAATTGGATCACTGCCACCCTAGGCGATGATTTGGCGGCATCTGTCGGCGTGAATGCCAAGCGTGAGTCATTTTATTTGGCAGCATTACTGGCGATTCTCGTTGGTCTGGCGTTGAAAATCGTGGGGGCCTTGTTGATTACGGCCTTATTGATCATTCCCGCGGCAACAGCGCGTCGTTTCGCATCAACACCAGAAATGATGGCGATTTTGTCAGTTGGGTTTGGTTCTGCTGCCAGCGCCATCGGGCTTTGGGCAGCCTATATATTCGATTGGCCCGCTGGCCCGTCGATGGTGGCAACCGCTGCCGTATTCTTTGGAATAAGCCAACTGCGAAACGCAGTTTAGCGGTATTAAAAACCAACTTCGTTTCGTCGCTCGTCGTTAGGACCAGCCCACCTGGCACAACTTTGACCATAGAAACGCGCTGCAACTCTTGGAAATAGCTTTGGTCTGCCGATAGGTGGGGACAGGCCTTTTTTATTGAGGCAATAGGCCCTACCTGAATACTGTTAGAACCTGTATCTGAGTACGTAATTGATCCAAAATATCGATTGCAGGGGCCTTGGCCTGAAACGCGTGTGCCGTCGATTTCCAAGGTGATACGTTGCAATGCTGGATCATCACTGATCATGTGATACATGCCACCAATATCTTTGGCGCTGTTGCAGCCACTAAGGACAAATGCAAAGACTACGATAAAAAACTGGCGCATCGGGATCTCCTTTGCGCCAGTTTTGTAAATCGTGAAATTCTGTCCAACGGGAAATTCCCCGTCATACCATCAATCTATCAAGCGACGTGCGATCACTTGGGCCTGAATTTCGGCGGCACCTTCAAAGATGTTCAGAATACGCGCGTCACACAGGATACGGCTGATTGAATATTCAAGCGCGAAGCCGTTTCCGCCGTGGATTTGTAGCCCGTTGTCCGCGGCAGACCAAGCCACGCGGGCACCCAGCAACTTGGCCATGCCAGCCTCAAGGTCACAGCGACGCTCATTGTCTTTTTCAAAGGCGCTGAAATATGTCAACTGACGGGCAACTGTGATTTCAACGGCCATCATCGCAAGTTTGTTTGCGACGCGAGGGAAGTTGATTAACTCCTTGCCAAATTGTTTGCGGTCCAGAGCATATTGCATTGATACATCTAACGCAGATTGAGCTACACCTACAGCACGCGCCGCTGTTTGAATGCGTGCGCTTTCGAATGTTTGCATGAGCTGTTTAAAGCCTTTGCCTTCTTCTCCGCCCAAAAGGTTTTCAGACTTTACATGGAAATTGTCGAAACCAAGTTCGTATTCCTTCATGCCGCGATAACCCAGCACTTCAATCTCACCACCTGTCATCCCTTCGGTTGGGAAGGGTGCTTCGTCCGTGCCTGGAGTTTTTTCAGCCAAGAACATTGATAGTCCGCGGTGATCTGTGCTGTCAGGGTTTGTACGCGCAAGAAGTGTCATCACATGCGTACGTGCCGCGTGCGTAATCCATGTTTTATTGCCAGTGATTTTGTAATCGCCGTTTTCTTCTTTCACTGCGCGTGTGCGCAATGCGCCTAGGTCAGATCCAGTGTTTGGTTCGGTAAACACCGCGGTTGGAAGGATTTCACCACTTGCTAGTTTTGGTAGCCAATTTTCTTTTTGTTCATCCGTACCGCCACAAATGATCAATTCGGCGGCAATTTCTGAGCGCGTGCCTAATGAGCCAACACCGATGTAGCCCCGTGAAAGTTCTTCGGACACAACCGCCATAGATGCTTTGGTCAGGCCAAAACCACCCAGCTCTTCGGGAATGGTAAGCCCAAATACACCCAGTTCTGCAAGTTCCTCAATGATTTCCATCGGAATCAATTCGTCATTCAGATGCCATTCATGCGCATGCGGTTCAACTCTATCTATAGAAAAACGGCGGAACTGTTCGCGGATCATTTCAAGTTCTTCGTCCAAACCAGACGCGCCAAAAATGACGTTTCCTGCTTGTTCCTGCATCAGTTCTACAAGGCGCGTGCGCGCTACTTGTGTATTGCCGTTCGCGATCAAATTCATCACTGCTGCATTCTGATACTCTTGCTGTGTCGCAGCAGAGATTTTGATGTCAGGCAGGCGAACAATTTCCCCTTGTGACATTGGGATACCACCAACGACTTGTGCATGATATTCGCCGCATGCGATCTGGTGCAGCAATTGTTCGGCTTCTCCGAATTCGCCTGCTTCAGTCAGCTTGGTTGCCCAATTTTGCATCTGCCGCATGGATTCGTGATATGTTGCCAACCATGAGAGGCCATGTGCCGCCGCTTGATGCTGTTCCATCAAACTCGATGAAATACGTCCATCTTTTGCAACCAATGACTTAACGGTTCCTTTTGCCTCTTTAAGCAATGTGTCCAAGCTTTCCAAAGCTTGTTGTGTTGTTGCCAATAGGTCAGGCATTACAATGTAGTTTTCTGTCTGCATTGCAGCATTTTGTCCGTCAAGTGCCATGAGTCAACTCCTTATACAGTAGCCAGACCCTAGCTATTTCGCAGTTGCAGCGCAACAAAAATACCAACCATGCGTCAAAATTGATCAAAAATTACGTCACGAAATAACACTGGACGCGATGTTGCCATATGCTAAACCCGCGCTATGAACGACGCTATTTCCATATTAACGCCTGATCAATGGCTTATCGCCGTCATTGGCGCACTGATCGCGGGATTGGTCAAAGGTGTGGTTGGTTTTGCGCTCCCGATGGTGATGATTTCAATCCTCGGTTCCGTTGTCTCGCCCGAGCTTGCATTGGCCGGCCTTATTTTACCAACACTGGTCACAAATGGGCAACAGGCCCTGCGACAAGGTGCAAGTGCCGCATTGAGCAGTATTGTTAAGTTCCGTGTCTTTATGTTAACGGCGTTGATTGTGTTGCTCATCAGTGCACAATTGATCCGCGTAATTCCAAACGCCCTTTTCCTTGGAGCAATTGGCGTGATGGTGATAGGCTTTTCACTGTTGCAGCTATCAGGTCGCCGCATCCCAGTTAAAAAAGAGTCGAAGGTTAGTCATGCGACCATTGGTGCGCTTGCTGGTTTTGTGGGCGGTTTATCTGCGGTATGGGGTCCGCCAACAGTCGCATATCTGACTGTTATGGATGTCGAAAAGAAAGAGCATATTAGAACCCAAGGCGTCATATATGGCATTGGTGCGCTGGCCCTGACATTTAGTCATTTATCAACCGGGATATTGAATCTGAACACCCTAATTTATTCTGCGATCTTGGTGCCTGCTGCAATACTTGGCATGCGTCTTGGTCGTATGATCCAAGACCGAATTGACCAAAGTGTCTTTATGAAGGCGACATTGCTGGTTTTGATGATTGCGGGGGTAAACCTTATACGACGCGCTTTTTTTGTTTAGCGAGACGGCGGAAACAGCGCGTTTGTCATTTTGCAATCTTTGATCACATCTCTGCCATAGGGGACGGGTTGCAATGATTTTGACAAGCACACCCGTGCCTCTTGGATGTACCCTTGTCTACAGGTCATGGTAATCATATCGCGTTCCAGAAATGGATTTGATAGTATAAATGCATCCTCGATGACCGATGCGGAAACACGTACTAATTCATCAAGACGGTTCAAAAATTTTGGCTGGGTGATGGTGCGATTGGCCGTTCGTGATTTCGCAAAATACTCTTCCGTGCTGAGCCCACTACAGGACCCATGCTTTTCCACTGATGCCAAGCAAGCCCGCTGCTGCCCATAATATCAATCATGTCGCGGGTCATCTTGCGTGATGGGGGAGGGGTTCGGATGTATTACAGTGAGCGGACAAACTCTGATGATACTGCGGCCGAAGCCCGTGCAATATCCATTTATAGTCCTGCTCGACGTCACACTGTCCCGATTGTTTTGCATCGCCTTAATTGTCACAAAAACTGGCGGAGCAACTGAGCGAAAGGACATAGTAGTCAAAATCATCCGCCCAAAGTTGAGTTGGGATCAATAAAGTCAGGATCATTGCCAGATTACGCATTCGCTCTTTCCTTTCGAAATGAAAGTAGTTATACGCACCTAGAGTTCCCCTACAATGGAAACCCGCCTTACGAAAGGCGACCTGCTTGGCAGGTGACGGGGAAATTTTGCGAAGGAGAGACATTATGGCCAAACCGATCATGGCACGCGCAACAGCCGTTTGGCTGGTTGACAATACAACACTGACGTTCAAGCAGATCGCAGATTTCGTCGAAATGCACGAATTAGAGGTGCAGGGCATTGCAGATGGCGATGTTGCTGTCGGGGTTAAGGGATTTGATCCAATTGCCAACAACCAATTGGAAGCCGTTGAAATCACCAAAGGCGAGGCAGACCCACTGCACAAGTTGAAACTAAAATTCAACCCGTCTGCCGTTGGTGAAGAAAAGCGTCGCGGTCCACGTTACACACCGTTGTCAAAGCGTCAGGATCGTCCAGCATCTATTTTGTGGTTGGTCAAATTCCACCCAGAACTGAGCGACGCGCAAATTTCGAAACTGATCGGTACAACCAAACCAACAATTCAGGCAATCCGCGAACGGACGCATTGGAACATCGCGAATATCACGCCGATTGATCCAGTGGCCTTGGGTTTGTGTAAGCAGTCAGAATTGGATCTAGCTGTGCAAAAAGCAGCAGCCAAGAAAGCGGCAGAAGGCACTGTGATGTCCGATGACGAGCGTCGCAAATTGGTCAGCACTGAGCAGTCACTTGATATGCCAGCAGAGCCCAAAATACCATCAGCAATCGAAGGGTTAGAGGCGTTTTCATTGAATGATCCGAAGGATGATTCTGAAGACTCTGGCGATGACAACGAATATCTTGACGCGGACAGCTTCTTTAATCTGCCGGGTGATGACGGCGACGAACAGCCAGACGTATAAATTGATGAACCCGGCCACTGTGCCGGGTTTTTTATGTCTTTAGAATGCCTTGCGTGCACGCAGTGCGGCAGAAATTGTTCCATCGTCTAGGTAGTCAAGTTCACCTCCGATTGGGACACCCTTCGCAAGCGTGGTGATGTTCACATCGCTTCCCAGCTCATCGGCAATATAATGCGCTGTTGTCTGACCATCGATTGTTGTGTTCAGGGCTAAGATGACTTCTGAAATGCTCTCGCTTGCAATACGATCCCTTAGTTTCGGAATGCGCAATTCGTCAGGGCCGATGGCGTCCAAGGCGGACAATGTTCCGCCCAACACATGATAGCGACCATGAAAAACGCCCGCGCGTTCCATTGCCCATAGGTCAGCGACGTCTTCTACGACACAGATTTCACCGTTAGCGCGTTTCTCGCTATCGCAGATGTCACAAATATCTGTGGTTCCGATATTCCCGCAATTCAGGCACTCACGGGCCGAGGCCGCGACTTGTTGCATTAGGTCAGCAAGGGGCGCAAGAAGGTAATTTTTCTTGCGCACCATGTGTAAAACGGTGCGGCGCGCTGAACGCGGACCAAGCCCAGGAAGCTTGGCCATAAGATCAATCAAATCATGAATATCTTTCGCGCCGCTCATGCCCTTAGAACGGAAGGTTCATTCCAGGAGGCAGCCCAAGGCTTTCCGTGAGTTTTTGCATCTCTTCGCGTTCACGATTTGAGGCCTTTTCTTGGGCGTCTTTCACCGCAGCTACGATCAAATCCTCAACGACTTCTTTGTCATCTTTGGAGAAAATGGATGGGTCGATGTCCAATCCTTTTAAATCACCCTTGGCCGTGCATGTCGCTTTCACCAGTCCTGCCCCTGCTTCGCCCACAACCATAATGTTGTGCATTTCTTCCTGCATCTGCACCACTTTCCCCTGCATTTCCTGGGCGTTTTTCATCAATTTTGCCATATCGCCCATGGCGCCTAGACCTTTGAACATGTCTTACTCCGTTAACTTTCTTCGAATGGATCCCATTCGTCTTCTACTTCTGGCAATGCATCCAACTCTGCATCTGCCGTGATTTCCGCAGCAGTGCGTATATTAATGATTTTGGCATTTGGAAAACTTGCAATTGCGGCCTGCATCAAAGGATGCTGTTGCGCCTCGGCTTTTATGGCGTCTTCTGCTGCGGTCCGATCTTCTGTGATTGTAGCTGCTGTGCCCATATTCGACAGGATGATCGCCCATCGCGCCCCTGTCCAACGCTGCAACGCACCACCAAGTCGCTGCGATAAATCAGACGGCGCGTCACTTGTAGGCGTAAATTCGATGCGACCAGGATGATAGGATACCAGCCGGATACAAGATTCGACTTCTACCAGTAATTTCACATCCCGTTGTGATCGTACCAAATCAACCACTGCATCGAACGTCGCATAATGCGCGAGAGCCGATACCGTTTTTGTTGCGGGTTGTGCGGAACCTAGCGATGCCGTTGGTCCACCCGTTGATGCGGATGTAACCATCGTATTGGATTGCGCATTTGTTACTATTCCCGCGCTGACCCCTGATGTCCCACCTGATGGTGGCACTGGAGGGGGGGAAGAGTTTTGTAGTTTTTTAATCAATTCTTCGGGTGAGGGTAGGTCAGCAACATGCGTTAGTCGAATGATCGCCATTTCCGCAGCCATAATTGAATTTGGGGCCTGCGCAACTTCGTCCAATGCCTTTAGCAACATTTGCCACATGCGTGTCAAAACACGCATCGCCAATTGTTCTGACAATGTTGCGCCACGTGCGCGTTCATCTGGTGAAATGGTTGGATCGTCCGCGGCATCAGGTGTGATTTTCACAACCGAAATCCAATGCGTGATTTCGGCCAAATCGCGCATAATTGCCATTGGATCAGCACCGTCGCTGTATTGCGCCCCTAATTCGGACAAGGCGGCCGATGCATCACCACGCATAATTGCTTCGAATAAATCCAGAACCCGACCGCGATCGGCCAACCCCAGCATTGCCCGCACTTGATCAGCGGTTGTTTCGCCCGCACCATGGCTGATTGCCTGATCCAACAAGGATGTCGCGTCCCGCGCTGATCCTTCGGCCGCGCGGGTAATCAAGGCCAATGCGTCATCAGTGATTTCGGCGGCTTCTGCCGATGCGATTTTGCGCATCAATGCGATCATAACTTCAGGCTCAATACGGCGTAGGTCAAAGCGCTGACATCGTGAGAGTACCGTGACGGGAACCTTTCGAATTTCTGTGGTCGCAAAGATAAATTTCACATGCGCAGGTGGTTCTTCAAGCGTCTTTAGCAAGGCATTAAACGCATTGGTCGACAACATGTGAACTTCGTCGATAATGTAAATTTTATATCTGGCAGAGGCCGCGCGATAATGCACACTATCAATAATTTCGCGGATATCGTCGACACCCGTGCGGCTGGCGGCGTCCATTTCCATAACATCCACATGGCGACCTTCGATTATCGCACTGCAATGTTCACACACGCCGCAGGGGTCAGTCGTTGGGCCGCCTTGTCCATCAGGGCCAATACAATTCATGCCTTTGGCAATAATGCGCGCGGTTGTGGTTTTACCCGTTCCGCGAATACCCGTCATAATAAAAGCCTGCGCAATGCGATCAGCGGCAAATGCGTTTTTCAGGGTGCGCACCATTGCATCCTGACCAACCAAATCGGCAAAGGTTTCTGGTCGGTATTTCCGCGCAAGAACCTGATAGCTTTGGTTTGTGGTGTCAGACATGGGACCTCGGTATTTCGCTCTTGTCTAAGCTACGCTGCGATCGTTAGAACGTCCAGAGCAATGTGTGAGGTTGGACATGAGCGAATTTGAAATTTCTGAATTGTCTTTTGGGGCGGGGATAATTGGGATGTCGCCGCTGCCCGGGGCCAAGGGGGATTATGCCACCGAAATGGCGTCGTGGTTACAATGGAAACCCGATGCTGTTCTATCCATGACAGGTCAGGCCGAGATGAAGAAATTGGGTTCTGCGGATATTCCTGATGATCTACGCAATGCAAATATCCAATGGCTGCATTTTCCAGTTGATGACTTTCAGGCAGCACCAGCGGATCGCGATGTCCTATGGGTCCCAGTTTCACAAACATTGCACCGGATTTTGAACGCAGGTGGTCGCATGATTGTGCATTGTCGGGGTGGATGTGGTCGCACAGGAATGGCAGTTTTGCGTCTGATGGTCGAGGCAGGGGAAGAGGGCGAAAGCGCGATGAAAAGGTTGCGCGCCGTTCGACCATGCGCGGTTGAAACCAGTCGTCAAAAAGATTGGGCATTACGGGGGCAAAGGTGAGAGGCTGACAACGACCCAAGCGGGACTCGTTACGGCTGCTTCCTTCCGGACCTGACCGGGTTGGCGAGGCGCTCGCCCGCGCCAACCTCTCGATGGGCTACTTAGAGGCTTGGCCAAATAATTGCAAGACTACGAAAATGCGTTGATTGTGCTAGCTCTGCGTGCGAGTCCTACTCGGACGACGACTTATAGGAAAAAAATGAAACTAGCAGAAACAGTCACATTTGGTGGATCTGGATTGGATCGCGCGGCACACCTTCGCGGCAATCTGCCAGAAACGGATATGTCAAAAAGACAATCCATTGTCATCTGGCGTGGCAAGGTTTTGGTTGTGAATAAAGATAACCCTTATCTTGCGATGCTTTCATCTACGCATCCCATCCTCGCCGACGCGCCGCAAATATTTTTGGGCTGTGACACTAAAACGATGCTTTTTGCAACCGATATTTCCAATTGGGAACCGCCATCCGATCAAGAGGCGCAATCGCTTGGGTTCTTTGATCCGACCGAACAGCGTCATCCTAATTTACCAGCATCGCATGTGTTTCTTGAGTTACGTGGATGCATGAATTCTCTAAGTGCGCGAGATTGTGAATTGGCGGCAACAGCAAGGGCGTTGTTTCAATGGCACCAAAGCCATAAATTCTGTTCGCGTTGTGGCGGTCGCAGCGCGATGACGCAGTCGGGGTGGCAGCGAAACTGCAACGATTGTAAAGCATCACACTTTCCGCGTACTGATCCGGTTGTGATCATGTTGATCACCCATGGGGATGACATTTTGCTTGGGCGTTCACCAAATTTTCCCGAAAAAATGTATTCTCTGCTGGCCGGATTTTTAGAACCAGGTGAAACGATTGAAGCCGCCGTTCGCCGTGAAGTTTTGGAAGAGACGAATGTGGAAGTCGGTCCTGTGACGTATCTTGCCAGCCAACCATGGGCATTTCCAAATTCACTGATGATCGGGTGCCATGGACATGCAACATCCAAGCAGATTACAATCGACCCGCACGAAATCGAAGATGCACTTTGGATTTCAAAATCTGAGATGATGGATGTGTTTGCGGGTACAAACGACACTCTTTTCCCCGCGCGCCCAGGATCAATTGCGCATTTTTTAATAAAAAACTGGCTTGCAGATCGCTTGGACTAGGGTATCCAGAGTTGGAGAGACGGGACGAGTATGAAGTTTTCAGCGCAAGAAGATTAAAACTGCCGTACGCTGAGGTGTTTGCGCGCCTTTCTAATTTCGAAACATTTGAACGTATTGCAATTAACCGCAATGTTCGCGTGTCGCAGATTTCGCAAAGCGATCCAAACGAAGGAAGATACCCTAGGTTGGAATTGCCGCTTTAAGGTCCGTGGCCGTCAGCGCGATGTTGAAATTCGCTTGATCGAATTTTATAAACCAAACAGCATGAAGTTTCATGCGGTAAACCCTGCATTGCATGCACGATTTGAAATTGAAGTCATTCCACTGTCTCGGGTGCAAACACGCATACAAGTTGTGTCCGTGCTCGAGTTCAAAACGCTGGCTGCACACTTGTTGGTTCAGTCCATGAAGCTCGCCCGTTCAAAGTTTAATCAGCGCTTCAAATCCCGCGTTGGTAAATTGGCGGAATTCATTTCGCGAATGCCTGCCGCCTAACCGCGCAGGGGGCTAGCAGGATATACGCCTAATATTTTGATCGAATCCGTAAAATAGGCGAGTTCTTCTAGCGCCAATTTTACATTTGGATCGTCTGGGTGCCCCTCAATATCAGCGTAAAACTGGGTCGCCGTAAATGAACCACCAACCATATAGCTTTCCAGTTTTGTCATGTTGACACCATTTGTCGCAAAACCGCCCATCGCCTTATACAACGCCGCTGGAATATTGCGCACTTGAAATACAAATGTGGTTAGCATCGTATCCGCGCGGCGTTCATGATTTAGTTCGGTCGACATGACCAAGAAACGCGTGGTGTTGTGACCATGATCTTCGATATTGCGGGCAAGGACGTTTAATCCGTAAATATCGGCGGCAATTTCGCTTGCCATTACAGCGACATCCGTTTCGCCAGAGGCGGCCAGCTCTGCTGCCGCACCTGCACTATCAACAGCGGTTTCCGCGCGAATGCTGTGTTCGTCCAAGAATTTTTGCGCCTGCGGCAGTAGAACCAGATGCGCACGCGCAACTTTTACGTCTGACAAGGAAACCCCTTGGTTTGCCATCATCGAAATCCGCACGCGTGTGAAAGTTTCATCGATAATGTGTAGACCGCTTTCGGGTAGCAATCGGTGAATATCTGCCACGCGCCCGTACGTCGAATTTTCGACGGGAAGCATTGCATATTCGGCTTGTCCAGAGTTCACCGCAGCGATTACTTGATCGAACGTTTTACAGGCCAAAGGCTCTAAATCTGGTCGCGCAGCATTGCACGCTTCGTGGCTGTACGCGCCTAATGCGCCTTGGAATGCAATTTTTTTCGTCATTTTCTTATTTTTTTCTCTAACTGCGTCGTTTGGATGCATTTGTACACCTTGCATAAGCAGTAGGAAAGCGGATAGATACCGCGCAAACAGTAGCAGATGGAATGTGGCTATGGATCAAATGACATTTACCAAAGTAATCGGCGGCTTTTGTGGCGCATTGTTGGTGTACCTTCTTGGCGTGTGGGCAGCAGAAGTACTGTATCACGTAGGTGGTGGACACGGCCATGGCGATGATCATGCAAAAAGCGGCTACGAAATCGAAGTTGCCATTGCAGAAGAAGCAACTGAGGAGGAAGAAGTTGTAGATTTCGCAACGATTTATGCGTCGGCGGATGCTGCAAAAGGTGAAAAAGTTTTTGGCAAGTGTAAAGCATGCCACAAACTAGGTGACGGCGAAAACGGCACTGGCCCACACATGTACCAAGTTGTCGGACGTGCCGTAGATGGTGTTGCGGGTTACGGATACTCAGGTGCGCTTAGCGCTGTTGCCGACGTTTGGTCACCCGAAAACCTGAACGGTTTCCTTGAAAACCCCAAAAAATATGCACCAGGCACAAAAATGGGTTTCGCAGGTTTGAAGAAAATCGAAGACCGCGCAAACGTGATCGCATATTTGGCGACTATCAACTAAGGTCAACCACAATCGATGACGAAGCCGCGCCTTGTTGCGCGGCTTTTTCTTTTGTTCACTATTGTTTTATCGCTATTGAACCTGCCCCCTGAACGCCCTAGCCTTATGTCCAACACGGGAGGAAGGTTATGACAAAATCAAGGGTACAGGCAAAAGCCGTCGACACATCAAAACTGCGTAATTTTGTTGTTGGGTCTGCCATTGGGCTTGCGGTTATTTTTGGTGCAATGTCCCTGCGCGCGGATGAAGCTATTACCAAAACACATGGTTTCAATTTCTTTGGCGAATTGAAATATCCAGCGGATTATAAACACCTTGATTATGTGAACCCCGACGCGCCAAAGGGCGGTGAAATTTCTATCTGGACGATGGGAACCTTTGATAGTTTCAATCCCTATACACGGAAAGGGCGCGCTGGTGCCCTTGCGTCTGCGCCATTCGAATCACTTCTTGAAGGTACATCTGATGAAGTGGGGACGAGCTATGGTTTGTTAGCGGAAACCTTGGAATACCCAGAGGATCAATCATGGGTCATCTTCAACATGCGCCCAGAGGCACGGTTCTCAGATGGTACACCTGTGACAGCAGACGATGTGGCCTTCACCTATGAATTATTCCTGAACGAAGGGTTGGCCAGTTATCGTGCAATCCTGGGTCAGATCGTGACAGGTGTGGAAATCTTGGGGCCGCACCGTGTCAAATACTCGTTTGCTGATGACGCGTCGCGACGTGATGCGATTCCAATCGTTGGCGGACTACCTGTGAAAAGCAAGGCCTGGTTTGAAAAGACTGGCGCAAAGCTAGACGAATCGCGGATGGAGCCTGCAATCGGTTCGGGTCCATATGTGTTAGACAGCTATGACATCAACAAACGCATTACGTACAAACGCAACCCCGATTATTGGGGCAACGATTTGCCATTCAACAAAGGCCGCGCAAACTTTGACACAATCCGCGTTGAGTATTTTGCGGATTCCAACGCAGCGTTTGAAGGTTTCAAATCAGGTGCTTACACGTTCAGGCAAGAAAACTCGTCAAAATCATGGGCAACTGCATATGATTTTCCTGCGCTGGACGAAGGTCACGTAATTAAAACGCTTCTGCCCGATGGTGGTATGGCGACTGGCCAAAGCTATGTTATGAACCTGCGTCGCGACAAATTTGATGATATCCGCGTACGTCAGGCGGTCGGATTGCTGTTTAATTTTGAGTGGTCCAATGAATCGCTATTTTACGGACAATACGCACGCATTAATTCATTCTGGGAAAACTCTGAATTGGCCGCCGCAGGCATGCCATCAGATGCGGAACTTGCTCTGTTGGAACCCATCGCGGACCTATTGCCCGCCGGTGTGATTGATGGCGAGGCTGTCATGGCCCCTGTTTCCGGAAATCGCACGTTGGATCGTAAAAATCTACGCAAAGCAAGCGCATTGTTGGACGAAGCAGGTTGGACTGTCGGGGATGATGGATTGCGCCGAAATGCAGCGGGTGAAACGCTGACAATCGAAATTATCGAAGATAGCCCCACATTTGACCGCGTACACCTGCCATTCATCGATAATCTTAAAGCGGCAGGAATAGATGCAATATATTCACGCATAGACCCTGCGCAGATGACCGATCGGTCACGTAATTATGACTTTGATATGATGGTAGATCAGTTCCCAATGTCGCTGGAACCCTCATCAGGATTGAAGCAATATTTTGGATCGGAAACCGCAGATCAGTCTGTTTTTAACTTGATGGGGCTTAAGTCAGAGGCGGTTGATACTCTGATAGAGCATGTGATGAACGCCCAGAACAAGGCAGAGTTGGCAACCTCAGTTAAAGCGCTGGATCGTACATTGCGGGCCTATTATTTCTGGGTGCCACAGTGGTTCAATGATGCCTATCGCGTGGCCTATTGGGACATGTATGAACACCCAGAAACATTACCGCCATTCGCATTGGGTAATCTTGATTTCTGGTGGCACAACGCCGAAAAAGCCGCCGATCTTAAGGCCAAAGGCGTATTGAGGTAAGCCATGGGCGCCTACATCCTTCGCCGGCTTTTGCTGGTTATTCCTACGCTTCTGGGGATCATGGTAATCAACTTTGCCTTGGTTCAATTCGTCCCCGGTGGGCCGATTGAACAGATCCTCGCCAATTTAGAGGGTGAAGGGGATGTGTTCGAAGCAATATCAGGCGGCGGTTCTGAAACCGCTGCCAATAATTCGGGGAACACGGATTATGTGGGTGCGCGTGGGCTTCCACCCGAGTTCATAGCGGAACTTGAGAAAGAGTTTGGTTTCGATAAGCCACCGCTTGAACGGTTTCTCGATATGATGTGGAACTACATTCGGCTTGATTTTGGAGAGAGCTATTTCCGTTCGATCAGCGTGATTGACTTGGTTTTGGAAAAAATGCCCGTTTCCATTTCATTGGGGCTGTGGTCGACGCTGATTGCATATCTGGTGTCGATCCCGTTGGGTATACGTAAGGCCGTAAATGATGGAACGCGATTCGATACATGGACCAGTGGTGTCATCATTATGGCCTATGCCATCCCAGGGTTCTTGTTTGCAATCATCCTGCTGGTCTTATTCGCGGGTGGATCGTACTATCAAATCTTTCCGCTTCGGGGGCTATATTCGGATAACTTTGCTGAATTGTCACTGTTGGGTAAAATTGCGGATTACTTCTGGCATATCGCATTGCCCGTTATTGCCTCGACGATATCTGGGTTTGCAACGCTTACGCTTTTGACGAAAAACAGCTTTTTGGACGAAATTCAAAAGCAATATGTGATGACCGCTAAGGCCAAGGGGTTGAGTGAATCGCGGGTGCTATATGGCCATATTTTCCGAAATGCGATGTTGATTGTGATTGCTGGGTTCCCAGCGGTTTTTGTTGGCGTGTTCTTTGGGGCGAGTTTGATCATTGAAACCATCTTTTCTCTGGATGGTTTAGGGCGTCTTGGATTTGAGGCTGCTGTTGCCCGCGATTACCCCGTAATTTTTGGCACATTGTTCATCTTTGGGCTTATGGGCCTTGTGATCGGGATACTATCGGATTTGATGTACGTCTTTGTGGACCCACGTATCGATTTTGAAGGGCGTGAGGGATGATGAAACTAGCGCCACTTAACCAACGCCGCTGGAAAAATTTCCGCGCCAATGGACGCGCATTTTGGTCATTGATTATTTTCGGTGTTCTATTCGCGATTTCCCTTTGCGCAGAATTTATTGCCAATGATAAACCTATTTTGGTGAAGTATCGGGGTGAGTATTTTACGCCGATCTTCAATTTCTACCCCGAAACACGCTTTGGCGGAGATTTTAAAACAGAGGCGGTTTATCGCGACCCCGAGGTTCAGTGTTTGATCAAATCGGGCGGCGTAATCGATTGTTTCGATATCCCGTATGATATTATGGACGAAATTTCCGCAGGTTCTTATTCAGGGGCTGATTTTGAAGAGGGTTGGTTAATGTGGCCGTTGATCCCATATTCCTACAACACGCCTGTTGATCGCCCCGGCGCCGCGCCGCTGCCCCCAAATTCACAAAATTTGTTGGGGACAGATGACACCAAGCGGGACGTTTTGGCGCGTGTGATTTATGGGTTCCGTTTATCCATATTGTTCACAATTTTGGTCACGACTTTATCCAGTATCATTGGAATCATCATGGGGGCCATTCAGGGATTTTTTGGTGGTTTGACTGATTTGATCCTACAGCGTGTGATCGAAATTTGGGCCGCTGTTCCATCCCTATATGTGATCATCATTATGTTTGCGATCTTGGGGCGAAGTTTCTGGCTGTTGGTCTTTTTAATGATCCTATTTGGTTGGACGGGCCTTGTTGGGGTGGTACGTGCGGAATTTTTGCGGGCCCGTAATTTGGAATACGTCCGCGCTGCCCGTGCATTGGGGGTCAGCGATTGGACAATTATGTTCCGTCATATGCTGCCGAATGCCATGGTTGCCACGTTGACGATGCTACCGTTTATTGTGACTGGAACCATTGCAGGTTTGGCGAGTTTGGATTTCTTGGGCTTTGGCCTGCCAACAACTGCGCCGTCACTAGGTGAATTAACATTGCAAGCCAAACAAAACTTACAGGCACCGTGGTTGGGGTTCACTGCCTTCTTTACCTTTGCAATCATGCTTGCCTTGTTGGTCTTTATTTTTGAAGGCGTGCGTGATGCCTTTGATCCACGAAAGACATTCAAATGACGCCTGTTCTTTCTGTTGAAAACCTTAACATCGCCTTTACCCAAGAAGGTCGACCGCTGACTGTTGTGAATGGTGTCAGTTATCATATCAACCCAGGTGAGGTTGTCGCTTTGGTTGGGGAAAGCGGCTCTGGAAAATCTGTAACGGCGTTAAGTTCAATGAAACTGTTGGGGCGCAGCGCACAGATTTCTGGTAAGACACACTACAACGGTCAAGATATCTCGGATCACGATGAAGGGGCCTTGCGCCAGTTGCGGGGTAATGAGGTTAGCTTCATCTTTCAGGAACCGATGACCTCGCTTAACCCGCTACACACAATTGAAAAGCAGTTGCGCGAATCATTGGAACTTCATCAAGGGGTCACAGGTACCGCTGCGCGTGCGCGGATTTTGCAATTGCTGGAACGTGTCGGAATTCAGGACGCAGAAACACGGCTGTCTGATTATCCACACCAACTCTCTGGTGGACAACGACAGCGTGTGATGATCGCGATGGCATTGGCAAATGGTCCAAAACTGCTGATCGCGGATGAACCGACAACGGCCCTAGATGTAACAATTCAGGCGCAAATATTGGATTTGCTGAATGACCTGAAAGAAAAAGAAAACATGGCCATGTTGTTCATCACCCATGATTTGGCGGTGGTGCGCAAAATCGCAGATCGTGTTTATGTGATGAAAGATGGGGATATTGTGGAACATGACACCGTTGAAAAGGTGTTTACGTCGCCACAACACCCTTATACGCAAAAACTATTGTCCGCACATGCCATTGGGGCACCTGATGAAATTGATGCAGATGCGCCTGTCGTCGCGCGGGCTGATAAAATGCGTATTTGGTTTCCAATTCAGCGGGGATTGTTGCGCCGCACTGTCGGCCATGTGAAGGCCGTGAACGAGGCAAGCTTTGAATTACGCGCGGGCGAAACCCTTGGGATTGTTGGTGAAAGCGGTTCGGGAAAATCGACGATTGCGATGGCACTGATGCGTTTGATTTCGTTTGAGGGTCAGGCCGAATTCGACGGGCGCTTGTTGGCCCAACTTTCGAAGCGCGAATTGCGGAATTTACGCCAAGATATGCAGATTGTTTTTCAGGACCCCTATGGCTCGCTTTCTCCTCGTATGACCTGTGCGCAGGTGATTGCAGAGGGTTTAAGGGTACATCGCATCGGGGATGATGCTGTAATCGAAAAAAAGGTGCGTGATATTATGATTGAGGTGGGCTTAGACCCCGCCATGATGCATCGCTATCCACACGAATTTTCGGGTGGTCAGCGGCAGCGCATCGCAATTGCGCGTGCGATGGTGCTGCGCCCCAAACTTGTTATTCTGGATGAACCCACCTCGGCTTTAGATATGACGGTACAGGTTCAAATTGTCGATTTGTTGCGCGATTTGCAGCGTAGGTATGGTTTGGCCTATATATTTATCAGTCATGATCTAAAGGTTGTGCGCGCCATGTCCCACCGCGTGATGGTGATGAAGCGTGGGGACATCATTGAAGAAGAGGGGGCGGATCAAATCTTTACGAACCCTTCGACGGAATACACCAAGGCATTGGTTGATGCTGCAATGATTTAGGTCGCGTAACTGTGACCTGTGTCTGATAAGGAATATGTGTCAAATTCACGCGCGATCATGCGGGTCAATGGCCGTGCTTCGTGTGGAATGATAAGCCCTGTTTCATTGACGTTCATAAGGTTGTCAAAGCGCGCGTTTACCTTTTCAAACCGATCAATCAACGCAGTTGGAGGTATCTCGTGCTTATCGCAAATATCTGAAATGAGGACCTGAAACTGACATAGCAGTGCGGCGATTATGTCAGAGTTTAATCTGTCATGATCCATCAATGCGTGCCCCCGAACTGTAGCCTGACCGCCTGTATCTATTATTTTGCTATACTCTGCAGCGCCCGGCGCATTTTGAGCTTAGCCTTGCGGAAATTTGGATATTGCCGATGCGCCCACCCCAATCAGAACCTTTGACTGGTCAGTTGTATATCCCTGAAAATTTCGAAAAAGCGTTCCTGTCTGCGACGCAAGTGTCATAGGGTCATTTGTCAGCGCAAAATGATCAATGCAAATCGACTGATACCCATCTGCGTTGAAAATATGCTGCGCTATTTGAAAAAGCCGCAACTGCGCTTTGGGGTTTGGAAGGGCCGTTGGATCAATCATTTTCTGGCGACGGGCCATCCATGGAACATGCGCATATCCAAATAACGCAATTCTATCGGGGGTAAGTGATAAGAGTTTTTGTAGCGTTTCAGCAAACCGCTCGGTCGTTTTCATCGGCAAACTATAGACAAGGTTAGCGTTAAAGGAGCGGACGCCCGCGGATATTGTGTTTTGGGTGAAAACCTTGACCAACTGGTCGGTTTAATCCCATTGGCCAAAGCATCACAAAAGCGCATTACGGAAAACTTTCGGATTGCAACATTTTATAACGTAATCGCGGTACCAGTTGCGATTGCAGGATTTGCCACGCCCCTGATTGCGGCTTTGGCAATGTCGCTATCGTCCATCAGTGTCACGCTGAACGTATTTTATCAGGAACCTGGGGTCAAAACCAAAAACTTAACCCGGTGAAATCGTCGAGCATTTGATATTGCGAGCGCTTAGCCGTGTGCAGGCCTGAAGCGCGCGCGATTCGCTTAGCCCCAGGAATGTCGCTTCAAATCCTTGTCTGCTTTGGTGCACTTTGCGCAAGGATCCGTCGAGTGCATCAATTTCGGCGAGCGCCGTTTTTAATAGCATTTTTTCAGCTGCATATCGTGTATTAAAGCGTCCAACATTGATCCCCCAATGACCGCCGTTTGATGTCGATAATCGACTGACGACCGTTGGCCCCAAACTTTCGGCAATGGCGCTGGTTGTATCGATGGTTGCAATATTCACCGATATCGGTGTTGCTTGTTCTGTGGGTGATCGTTCGACTTCAATATGTACATTTTGCGCTTCGCTTAGTGCACTTTCGATTTCGCTTTTAAGATCGATGGTCGCAAGTTGAATTTTTGCAGCGGGGCGTAGTTTTGGGCGTGGACTGTATGGGCGGTTTGTTTTGACACGTACTGTTTTCCCAGCAAGTCGTGAACCCGTGTCCGTCGAGGTAATGGAATAGTCAGGGCGCGCAGGTTTTTGAACGGCTACACGGCTTGGCGCCAATTTGAACCCTTTGTCCATCAACTGCGCAACGCGTTTGTTCCGTGTCGCTGTGGAACGCCCACCAAAAACGGTTGTAATAATGCGCTCTTGACCACGTTCAGCCGAGGCAACAAGGTTGAAACCGGCAGCACGGGTATATCCCGTTTTGATCCCATCAGCGCCGCGGTAATTTCCCAAAAATCGGCGGTTTGTATTTGCAACCTCTCGCAGTCCTGCATGTGTGCGGATGCGCGAGAACAAATTGTAGTAATCGGGATAATCATAAAACAGATGGCGCCCAAGGATGGTCATGTCACGCGCGGTGGAAAGATGCCCCTTTTCGGTAAGACCATGCGCATTTTTAAACGTTGTTCGCTTCATCCCAAGCTCCTTGGCCGTGCGATTCATGCGCCGGGCAAAGGCTGCCTCTGATCCTTCAATAGCCTCGCCCAATGCTGTGGCTGCGTCATTTGCCGATTTCACGGCGGCTGCGCGGATCAAATACCGCAGTTTAATGCGTTGGCCTGAGCGTAAGCCGAGTTTTGATGGAGGCTCCGCGGCCGCTTTCTTGGAAATCCGTACCTTAGTATCCAAAGAGATTTCGCCATTTTCAACGGCCTCGAACACCACGTACAAGGTCATCATTTTTGTGAGCGAAGCAGGATGAAGCCGTGTATCTGCATTTTCAGCATGCAGCACTTTTCCACTGCGCGCGTCCATGACCATTGCCGCATAGGGTGCAGACCAAACAAGATGAGTTGTGAAAATGATCGCCACGAGCGTGGTACACATACGCACCACGACCAAGCCGGACGATGTTAGCCGTCTGAACACGATAGCTTTCCTTTACTGCCTCATGCGCCTATTTTGACACTTGCTCAAGTCGTATCACATTTAGTTCTTTCGATAAAGCACTATGATTCATAGATTTTTGGGAAAATTGGTATAGTTTTATCAGCATATTGGGGTAGCTATTTGTAAAACTATAAATTGTGTTAATTGGGTCCGGATCCTGGTTCCGTCGATCTTTTGTGATTTGCAATCGTGGTTTTGTTGTTGAATTTATAGTGCCACTATCGCTTTTACTTTGGTCTTTATGACCTATATAAAGCGCTCGGCATAACTTGAATTAGGGATGTAGATTTGCTGGATCTATATGCGCATAAATTAAGCGACGACAAAAATGATGAGGGTGACGCAGACGTTTTGATAAAACCCAAAACGCGCACAAAACGGCCCCCATTGTATAAGGTTTTGTTGCTGAATGATGATTATACGCCAATGGAGTTTGTGGTAATTGTGCTTGAACGGTTTTTTGGCCTTAATCATGCACAGGCCTTCGAGATTATGCTGACCGTTCATAAAAAGGGTGTTGCCGTTGTCGGTGTTTTCAGTCACGAAATCGCTGAAACAAAGGTTGCGCAGGTTATGGATTATGCGCGTCGTCACCAGCATCCATTGCAGTGCACGATGGAAAAAGAATAGACAGGCCAGCGTTGTTCAGTACACGTTTTCAGTTTGTAGACGATGAGTTCGCGCATCTAGAGGGAAAAAGGTGGATTGTTTTTAACGCCGAGACCCCCCACCAAATTGCTGCGCTTAAATATCTAAAGCCAACCATTTATCAAACATTCGCACCTTCGGTCACGGATCTACAGGCCGCGGGATATGACGTTGTGCAATCGGTGCAATCGGATTTCGACGTGGCTGTTGTGCTATTGCCAAAAGCAAAAGCGCTTTCGCGGCACTTTATTGCCACGGCACAAAAATGTACAAACAGCGGATTGGTGATTGTTGATGGGCAAAAGGACGCGGGCATTGATCCCATACTGAAGGACCTGCGAAAGCGCACATCGCTTGGGGATGCGGTCTCAAAGGCGCATGGTAAAATTGCCTGGTTTACAGGTGATACGGACTTATCGGATTATTTTGACACTCCAAAATCGCTAGAAGATGGTTTTAAAACCCTTGCAGGTGTTTTTTCCGCGGACGCTGCTGACCCTGCGTCTCACTTCTTGCTTTCTGTATTGCCTCGGTTAGCTGGAACAGTTGCCGATTTAGGTGCAGGTTGGGGGTACCTGACACGAAACCTTATCGAAATGCCCACACAGCGCGTTATTGCGGTCGAGGCGGATTACCGCGCGATTGAAATTGCGCGGGTGAATGTTTCTTCGGACAAGGTTACATTTGTTTGGGCGGATGCAACGGCGTGGCGTGCCGATGAGGCTTTGGATACCGTTGTCATGAATCCGCCGTTCCATAATTTTGGCAAGGCTGATCCGGGGATTGGAATAGATTTCATCAAATCAGCCGTTAGATCCTTGAAAGTGCAGGGCGATTGTTACGTCGTGGCCAATCGCCATTTGCCATATGAACAAACCTTAAACGAATTGTTCCACAACGTCGGCGAAGTAACCAAAGACAATCGCTTTAAAGTTTTGTATGCATCTAAACCAAAGCGAAATGCTGGAATTTAGATCATTGGCACCCCAAGGAGTGTAAGATGAGTTTTTCAATTGACGGTAAAACCGCAATCGTCACAGGTGCTGCGAACGGGATTGGACTTGCCATAGCGCGGCATTTTGTTGAACAGGGCGCCAATGTGGTTTTCGCAGATATGGACGAAAAGCGCCTCAAGAAAGAAATTGAAGACATCGCTGAACAAGAAAATGTCACGTACTTCGCCGGCGATTTACGAGAACGCCTAACGGTGGCGAATTTATTGTCGGCGACTGTCGATGCCTTTGATCAGATTGATATATTGATCAACGCCTCGCGTCAGGTTATGCCAACCGATGCCTTTGATCACAAAGATAGCAGTATTGAAATGCTGTTTGAGCAAAACGTTTTAACAGCTCTGCGGTTATCACAAGCTGTTGCCAAACGTATGAAACAACAGGTTGAAGTGCGTGATGATGAATGCATCGGAACGATTGTGAACCTAAGTTCCTTGGCCGCACAAAGGGCGCAACCCGAATTGCTGGGCTATTCTGTGTCAACCGCAGCACTGGATCAAATGACGCGGTCTTTGGCACTTGCATATGCGGGCAGTGGTATTCGTGTGAATGCCGTGGCTTTTGCATCGCTTATGTCGGCAAGTTTGCAAGCGACCCTAAAAGAAAACCCAGAAATGCGCAAAGATATCGAAGAGCACACGCCAATTGGATGGATCGCATCTGCAAATGAAATTGTGGATACAGTTCAGTATTTGGCATCCGACGCATCACGTTTCGTCACGGGTCAGGTCGTGACTGTAGATGGTGGGCGTGGCCTTTTGGACGCGGTCTCCGCACCCGCCCATTAGCGCCCTAATTTTTCCAATCGAAGAAGTTGCTTGGAGTTGCGTTGAGGATTTTGTTTGCCATTTCTGAGCCGAGAATTTCGGCGTCTTCGATGGGGCATGATTGATCATCGTTGATGGCTTCGCTTCCGTCTGGGCGCAGGACCTCACCGCGCAGGCGTAGGGTTGAGCCGTTGAGTTCAGCAAGCCCCGCGATGGGAGTTTCACAGGACCCGTCTAGGCCCCGTAAAAACGCCCGTTCTGCGGCAAGTCTTTGACCTGTCGAAGTGTCATGTATAGCTGACAGTATTTCAGCGACGCGTGTGTCCTCACTGCGCCGTTCAATCCCGATCGCTCCCTGCGCCACCGCGGGCAACATGACGTCTGGATCCAAGAAGGATTTGGCGATATGCGATAGCCCCAGTCGGTTCAAACCAGCGGCAGCCAAAAACGTTGCATCGGCCACGCCATCCTCAAGCTTTTTCAATCGCGTCTGCACATTGCCGCGAAACTCTACAACCTCAAGATCAGGGCGCGCCAACATCAACTGTGCCTTGCGGCGCAAACTGGATGATCCCAGTTTTTGACCCGCTTCTAACGCATCCATGCTGTCTTTTGTTAAGGAGACAAAGGCATCACGCACATCTTCACGCGGTAAATAAGTGTCCAAAATCAGTCCAGTAGGCTGTTCTGTGGGCATATCCTTCATCGAATGCACCGCAATATCAATCCGCCCACTCAGCAGATCGTCTTCAATCTCGCGGGTGAACAGCCCCTTACCCCCGATCTCTTTCAACGGGCGATCTAGAACACGATCCCCTGTTGTTTTGATCACGATAATCTCAAAGCAGCTCTCTTCCAGATCAAAGGCCTGCGATAAGCGCGCCCGTGTCTCATGGGCCTGCGCCAGTGCCAAGGGGGATCCGCGGGTGCCGATTTTAAGGGGTGTAGTGGGGGTAGGTAAATTCAAAGACATATCAAAGTTTTAGGTCTATAACGTCTAAAACACAAGACACATTGCTTGACTTTAATGGCGTGGCGTATGACGAAGGATGAAACGATAGGTGACCCATGAATAAAGATAAAACAATTCTCCGCGCCCTTGCTGGTGAACGCCAAGAGACCCCGCCCATCTGGATGATGCGACAGGCGGGTCGCTATTTGCCAGAATACCGTGCCACGCGGGCTGAGGCGGGGGATTTCTTATCGCTGTGTTACAACAGTGAATTGGCCGCCGAGGTGACGTTGCAACCCATCCGCCGCTACGGATTTGATGCAGCGATCTTATTTGCGGACATCTTGTTGTTGCCCCAAGCCCTTGGGGTGGATTTGTGGTTTGAAACAGGCGAAGGCCCACGGATGAGCACAACGACCACTGCAGATGAATTGGCAGGCTTGCGCGCTACGGCAGATATTCACGAAACACTGAACCCGATTTATGAAACTGTACGTATCTTATCGCGTGAGCTTCCGCGTGAAACGACACTGATCGGGTTTGCAGGCGCGCCTTGGACTGTGGCCACCTATATGATTGCAGGACGTGGCACCAAAGATCAGGGACCGGCACATGCGCTGAAAGCAGAAAACCGCGCTGTATTTGAGGGTATCCTAGATCGCCTAACAGAGGCCACCATCGAATACCTTAGCAAACAGATCGAAGCAGGTGCAGAGGTGGTCAAGCTCTTTGACAGCTGGGCGGGATCACTCAAGGGGGATGATTTTGTAAAATACGCCCTCAACCCTGCGGCCAAAATCACCCAAGCTCTGAAACACCGCCATCCAGGTATCCCCGTAATTGCCTTTCCGCGCGAAGCAGGCGAGGGCTATGTCGGCTTTGCCAAAGCCACAGGTGCAGACTGCATCGCGATTGACAACAGTGTCAGCGCCGAGTGGGTTGCTCAAAACGTCCAGCCTGACAGCTGCGTTCAAGGCAACCTTGCCTCCTCCCACATGGTCACAGGGGGCGATGATCTGATCATCGAGACCAAGCGCATCGTCAACGCTCTCAAAGGCGGACCGCACATCTTCAATCTAGGACATGGCATCACTCCAGACGCAAACCCTGACAATGTACAAATCATGATCAATACAATAAGAAACTGTTAAAGATAGCAGGATTGGTAGATGCGGAACATTCTGGAAATTAATGTACTGTCGAAAACGTATGAAAATGGGTTTTCGGCACTTTCAAACACATCGCTGAACGTAAAAGAAGGTGAAATCCTTGCGCTACTGGGTCCGAACGGAGCGGGAAAGACAACGCTTATTTCAGCGATATGCGGCATATCAGTGCCGACATCAGGTCAGATAAAAGTGGGCGGTTTTGATATTCAAAGCCAATACCGCGAGGCGCGCAAATTGATTGGGCTGGTGCCACAGGAAATCACCCTAGAACCATTTGAAAAGGTCATAAATACGATCCGCTTTTCGCGTGGTTTGTTTGGGAAACCTAAAGATGATGCCTACGTTGAAAAAGTTCTGCGTTCATTGTCGTTGTGGGACAAAAAAGATAGCCGGATCATGCAGCTGTCAGGTGGTATGAAACGCCGTGTGTTGATTGCAAAAGCATTGGCGCATGAACCTCGTTTGCTGTTTCTTGATGAACCAACGGCAGGCGTGGATGTTGAGTTGCGTCAAAGTATGTGGGCAGTTGTTGAAGAATTACGCAAAGACGGTGTGACGATTATTTTGACAACCCACTACATTGAAGAAGCGGAGGCCATTGCTGATCGTATTGCGGTTATCGCCAAGGGAAGCATTCGTTTGGTCGAAGAAAAGGCAGCCTTGATGAAAAGATTGGGGCAAAAATCTCTGACATTGGAATTGCAAAATCGGATGGAACAAGTGCCAGAAGGATTAAGTGAATTCCGCGTTGTACTAAGCGATGATGGCACCCAGTTGATTTACGAATATGACACTCAGGCCGAACGCACGGGAATCGCGCGATTGATGGCAGCATTGGGTGAGCAGGGGATTGTTTTGAAAGATTTACAAACCAATCAATCTTCGCTTGAGGATATTTTCGTGAAACTTTTGAAGGAGGGGCAGCAATGAACCTTCGTGCAGTCGGTGCAATCTACAAATTCGAAATGGCGCGTTTTTTCCGCACCCTCACCCAAAGCTTTATTTCGCCCGTAATCTCGACATCGCTTTACTTTGTTGTTTTCGGAACCGCGATAGGAAGCCGTATCCAAGAGGTTGAAGGCGTCACTTATGGTGCCTTTATTGTGCCGGGTTTAATCATGTTAAGTGTCATGACACAGGCAACATCAAATGGATCGTTTGGTATCTATTTTCCAAAGTTTATCGGAACGATTTATGAGCTATTATCTGCGCCGATTAGCTTTTTTGAAATTCTGTTGGGATATGTCGGTGCCGCCGCGACCAAGGCCCTGTTAATTGGATTGGTGATACTATTTACCTCAGCAGTTTTTGTTGATTTGGTGATACAAAATCCTGCCGTCATGCTTTTGTTTTTGGTGCTAACGTGTGTGTCATTCTCGCTGCTTGGTTTTATCATCGGAATTTGGGCAAAGAATTTTGAACAATTGCAACTGGTGCCATTGTTGGTGGTGACACCCCTGGTGTTTTTGGGGGGTGCGTTTTATTCGACGTCAATGCTGCCACCGATTTGGCAAACCATTTCCATGTTTAACCCAGTCGTCTACCTAATTTCGGGCTTCCGTTGGGCGTTTTTCGGGCTGGCGGATGTGCCAATTTTGTTCAGCCTTGTCGCCATTGGCGGATTTACCTCTGCCTGTATCGCCGTTGTCGCATGGATATTTGCAACGGGGTGGCGATTGCGCAGCTAATATCGTGATAATTTCACAAATTTTGGCAAAAGATTTTCCTGATGCCTTGTTTGTGAAGCATGTCGAGTCTACATGCGAGCCATGAAGTTACGCTTGCCCTTTTTAAAAAAAACAACCTCGGTCAATGTTGTGCGGTTGCATGGCATGATCGGGACAGGTGGTCGCAGTGCATTAAACGATGCGGCATTGGCCCAAGTGTTAGAGCGCGCGTTTTCCAAAGGAAAACCTGCAGCGGTTGCCATTTCCGTAAATTCACCAGGTGGATCGCCAGTTCAAAGTTCGCTGATCGGGTCACGTATTAGGCGCCTGTCCGAGGAGAAGGAAATCCCAGTTTTCGCGTTTGTAGAGGATGTTGCGGCATCTGGTGGGTATTGGTTGGCCTCTTGCGCTGATGAAATTTTTGCGGACCCTGCATCAATTGTTGGGTCGATCGGTGTGATCAGCGCAGGGTTTGGTTTGCAGGATTTTATCGCCCGCTATGGGATTGAGCGGCGCGTTTATACAGCAGGCAAGTCGAAATCCATGCTGGATCCATTCCGCCAGGAAAAGCAAGAGGACGTAGAACGCCTAACATCCATTCTGGGGGATGTGCATGATGTATTTATCCGGCATATAAAAACTGCGCGCGGCGGTAAGATTACACAAGATATTGATGTCTTCACTGGCGAAGTTTGGCTGGCTGAGCGTGCGAAAGAATTGGGTCTGATCGATGAAATTGGACATCTGGTCCCAACCCTAAAGGACCGATTTGGCGAAAAGGTCAAATTGCGTGTGATCGAACAGAAACGCTCATTTTCACAACGATTTGGCCTGTCAATTTCCGATAGTGTTGTTGGCACGTTGGAAGAGCGCATCGCACTCTCTCGGTTTGGTTTGTGATATGATTATCAAGGTTGTTTCAATATTTTTGGTCGGGATGGTTGTCCTTGCGATGTTTGGAAAACTACGATTTCCGGGACAGGGAAAATTGAATGCGCGGCGTTGCGGGAAATGTGGGAAATTCTTGATCAGCACCTCACAGTGCCGATGCAATAAGGGCTGATAAAATGGTTTGGATAATGTCCCTTGTGGGGTTGGTCATTCTTCTCCTATCAGGTGACTTGTTGGTGCGCGGTGCCGTGAACCTAAGTTTGCGCCTTGGGCTGCCCGCGCTAATTGTGTCCTTAACCATTGTGGCATTTGGAACGTCTGCACCAGAATTATTGATTGCGATCAGCGCGGTGGATGATGGGGCATCGGGCATTGCGATTGGCAATGTTATTGGATCGAATATCGCCAACGTGCTGCTGGTGCTTGGGATGCCCGCACTCCTGTCCACTTTGGACTTTTCAGAGTGCGATACACGACGAGATTTCTACATCATGCTTGGCGCGACCGTCGTATTTATCGCCCTTGCTGCCACAGGACAATTTGGATGGTGGCAGGGAGTCATTTTGTTAATCATGTTGGCAGGTTTTCTTGGGTCAGCGGTGTGGCGTGCTAATTGTCAAACAGGCGCTTCATCGACTAATGACGATGATCTTGAGGGCCTGAACCCCGAGTTACCCATGTGGAAGGTCTTGGGGTTTCTTCTGCTGGGGCTGATTGGTTTGCCTATGGGTGCGGATATTTTGGTTGATAATGCCGTTTATATCGCGCGTGCCTATGGCATAAGTGAAGAGGTTATTGGTCTAACTTTGATTGCAATTGGGACGTCGTTGCCCGAACTTGCAACAACAGTGATGGCAGGCCTGCGCAATCAGGCGGAGGTTGCATTGGGCAACGTTATCGGTTCCAACATTTTCAACCTATTGGGGATCATTGGTGTTACGACACTCTTTGATAAAATTCATGTGTCCCCCAGTTTCTTTGTCCTCGATATTTGGGTCATGCTGGCATCGGCGCTGGTTTTGATACCTTTTGTGTTTCTAAAATGGCGCATGTCTCGCACTATTGGGGCGTTGTTTCTGGGGGCCTACACGCTATATCTTGCATTTATGATGTAGGATAGGAGGCCAGTATGCGGGCATTAATCACGGGTGGTGCAAAACGACTGGGACGTGACATGTCGCTCTATCTTGCCAAACGCGGTTATGATGTTGCTGTTCATTACAATAGTTCTGATGATGATGCCCGTGCCGTGGTTGATGAAATCCATGCAATGGGATGTCGTGCAACGCATTTGCACGCAAATATCTTGGATGAAACCCAAGTGCAAACATTGGTGTCACGCGCTGCTACGGCATTGGATGGCCCGATCACTGTTTTGGTAAACAACGCGTCGATCTTTGAATACGACAACATAAAATCAGCGACGCGGACGACCTGGGACCGCCACATTGAAAGCAACCTTCGTGCTCCATTCGTATTGACGCAAAAATTTGCAGATCAAGTTCCGCACCCAAGTTTGGATGATAATTCCGAACCTGTTGCTGCGGGATTAATTTTGAATATGCTGGATCAAAGGGTGAAAAAACTTACGCCTGAATTCAGCAGTTATACAATTGCCAAAATGGGGCTGTGGGCCTTAACGCAAACATCTGCGCGTGCGCTCGCACCCAAAATCCGTGTGAACGCGATCGGCCCTGGCCCCACACTTCGCGGCGATCGCGAAGATCCTGTCCGATATCAGCATCAACGCGACAATACCGTCTTAAATCGTGGATCAAATCCCTCTGATATTTCGGCTGCACTTGGGTATTTCATAGATGCACCTGCCGTAACAGGGCAGCTTTTGTGCGTGGACGGGGGGCAACATTTGGGTTGGAAAACCCCAGATATTTTGGGGATTGTGTAGCGTGATCATGTCCAAATACGTTGAAGTTGTTCCACCTGTCAAAAAATTGTTTAAATAACTTTCATAAAAACTTAAGAAAAACAATAGTTTGGCAAAACTACTAAAAAATAATGAACAAAAACAAATACTTAATAAAATGCCTATTTTTTGTGCAAATTCACGAAGTGGCCTGAAATCAATGGAAAAATTGCTATATCAGAAAGTTATGCTCAGAGTTATCCACAGAAACAGTGGACAGCTTTTAGCTTGAATTCGACGTATAATCATTGCAGCGAAAACAGAATCAAGACTTCGGGTGTAGTTCAACTTCAATGGGAACCAGTTAATTGAGCCTTACGGGTGCAAATCTAATCCTAAAGTATGTTCGGCAATTGGATGCATCGCCGGGCGTGTATCGTATGTTGGATGCACAGGCGCGTGTTTTGTACGTTGGTAAAGCGCGTAATTTGAAGGTGCGTGTGTCAAATTACGCCCGCCCCACGGGTCATTCGTCGCGGATTGCGCGCATGATCTCAGAAACCGCACAAATGATGTTTCTGACGACCAAAACCGAGACAGAGGCGCTTCTGCTTGAACAAAATCTGATTAAGCAACTTAAGCCGCGTTATAATGTGCTGTTGCGTGATGATAAATCCTTTCCGAATATCTTGGTCACCAAGGACCATGAATTTCCACAGATCAAAAAACACCGTGGCGCCAAAAAGGAAAAAGGCGCATATTATGGTCCCTTTGCGAGCGCGGGTGCGGTGAATAAATCTTTGAATCAGTTACAGCGGGTATTTCAACTGCGTAATTGTTCGGATGCGATGTTTGAAACGCGCACGCGTCCCTGTTTGCAATATCAGATCAAACGGTGTTCGGGACCCTGCGTTGGGCGTATCAGCGCGCGCGATTATCGGGCGTCTGTAAAAGATGCACAGCGATTTCTGTCGGGAAAATCAACCGAAATCCAAGAGAGACTTGCATCGCAAATGGCGCAAGCAAGCGAAGCAATGGAGTTCGAACGTGCCGCAGCACTGCGGGATCGCATTCGCGCCATGACCCAAGTTCAAACGAACCAAGGCATCAATCCGCGCACGGTTAACGAAGCGGATGTTATCGCGCTGCATATCGAAGGGGGACAGGCCTGCGTTCAGGTATTTTTCATTCGTGCAAACCAGAATTGGGGAAACCGCGATTTTTATCCGCGCATTAGCGCCGATCATTCCCATGCAGAGGTGCTTGAGGCCTTTGTCGGGCAGTTTTATTCCAGCAAAGAAGCACCGCGCCAGCTGATCCTATCTCATGATATCGAAAACGCGGATTTGGTGAGTGCAGCGTTAAGCGAGGCGGCGGGTCGCAAGGTTGAATTGATCTATCCGCAACGTGGTGAAAAATTTGAACTTGTTTCTGGTGCATTGCGAAATTCCAAGGAAAGTTTGGCCCTGCGTATGTCCGAAACCGCAACACAGGCCAAACTCTTGCGTGGCATTGCCGAGGCGTTTGATCTGGACGACGCACCAAAGCGGATTGAGGTGTTTGATAACTCCCATATTCAGGGCGCACATGCTGTGGGTGCCATGATCGTTTCGGGGCCAGACGGGTTTTTGAAAAATCAATACCGTAAATTTAACATCAGGGGTTATAACCTGACCCCTGGTGATGATTTCGGCATGATGAAAGAAGTCATGACCCGCCGTTTCACCAGACTGATCAAAGAGGATCCAGGGCGCACTTCAGAAAGTTGGCCAGATCTTTTGTTAATCGATGGTGGCGCAGGTCAGGTCAGTGCAGTTGCTGAAATTTTGGAAACGCTTGGCGTAGAAGATGTACCAATGGTTGGGGTTGCCAAAGGTGTGGACCGAGATCACGGAAAAGAAGAGTTCTACATTCCGGGCCGTTCTGTTTTTGCATTGCAGCGAAATGACCCAGTTTTATATTTTGTACAAAGAATGCGAGATGAAGCGCACCGTTTTGCAATCGGAACGCATCGCGCAAAAAGGGCCAAGGCGATTTCGGCAAATCCGTTGGACGATATTGCGGGCATTGGTGCATCGCGCAAACGTGCACTCTTGGCACATTTTGGATCGGCCAAAGCCGTGTCGCGCGCGAACCTTGCGGACCTAAAGGCGGTGGATGGCATTTCGGCTGCAATGGCCGAAAAAATCTATGACTTCTTCCATGAAAAGGGCTGATTAGCCGTCGATCAATTGGCGGGCCGTGGGTTTTAAATCACCGTCCTCTGCTTGTGCATGATAGACCCCGCGCGCCACTGCACGCGCAACACAATGCGCCGCAGCTGACGAAAGGGTGCTTAACAAAACGGGGTCTTTTGGTTTTTCGATTTTTCCTGTCGACACAGCAAAAATTAAATCGCCATCATATGGTAAGTGTGATGGATAAATGGCCCGCGCGAGACCATCATGAGCGGCGATGGCAAGGCGTTTTAGCTCTGATTTATCAAGATCAAAATCGGTGGCAACTATACCTATTGTGGTGTTGGCCTGCGGATGCAGGGCGCCCAATTTACTTTGATCTATACCTAAAGAGGGGATGATGTTTTGGGACATACCATACCCGCCGAATTCATTGTCAATTTCAAAGGGTGCTGCCCAAAAATGTCTTTCATCTGGTGTCAAAGCGTTTCCAACGGGGTTGGCTGCGATCAATGCGCCTACCGTACCGCCAGCCTTTAACGTAAGAGACGACGTCCCCAATCCCCCCTTGGTTACCCCGCACAGGGCCCCAAACCCTGCGCCTGCGCTGCCGATATCAAATTTGGTATCCGCCGATAAAAACGCATTACGACCCAATTCTGTGTAGGGTGAGGTTTCCCAATTTTTGTCGCCACTGTTTGCCAAATCAAACAGGATCGCAGTGGGAACAATTGGGATGGTGACATCGCCAACAGCAAATCCACGCCCCGCAGCGCGAAGTTCAAGCGCAACGCCGCCCGCGCTATCTAATCCAAACGCACTGCCGCCCGACAGAACGATTGCATCAACCGACTGAACGGTTTTATCGGGTTCTAATAAATCTGTGTCCCGTGTCCCCGGCGCACCGCCCATAACCGCGTAGGACGCTGTAAAGGGTGCATCACCCGTCAAAACAGTTACGCCTGTTTTAACAATCGAATCTATGGCGTTGCCCACGCGCAATCCAGAAATATCACAGATTGAATTTAGGCGCCCTGTCCGTAATGTGCTCATTTTGTATCCTGATAAAATTGGCATTTACTAGCCCAAATTATATCCGTTTAGATCAGCTTTTAACGAATAGCTTGGCAGATTAAGAGTCAATTGTTACGTTATCGGTATTAGGAAGCTACTCCCAGTGTGGCTATTGTAAGTTATTTAATTAAGAAACTTATTGTGGCCGAATTCGGCATCCTGCCAGACAGGCGCTGTTTTGCTGCAGCGCCTTTTTCTAGTTCAAAAGCGTGGCAAGCACAGGAAAGTGACTTGTTATTCCACCAATGTTTCGAAACTCAGTGAGTTGTTTTATCTGTTCTGGGTCATCAGGATTTGAAATCTGCGCACTGATGAAACCTGTTTCCAACGATGTAACGAAATTTGCCAAGGTGGACGTATCGGGCGCCGACTGCATGAGTACTTTGATTTGTATTTTGGCGTTTTCATGCACAACCATGCCATTTTGCGCGATTTCGCTTAGCTGAAGGTAAAGTGTGATTTCACGATCGTTTGGTGGCACTATGATAGCCAGTTGTCCGTGTTTAATTGTTGCACCGTTGTCCAATGCGAAATCATCTGCCTCCCATACGACGCGCTGAACATCGTTTTCCTGTCTCACAATGGATGCACGATTTTGGGATGTTTTTATGTTCTGCCCAACGATTTTGATGTTATTTGAAAAGGCCAAAACAAAATGATCCCGCCGATAGGCGAGGCGCATAATTTGCAGCACATCAGTTTCAAAAATTTCAAAATCGTTGTTGGCGATCCTCAGGTCGTTCAATGTCACATCATAGCGGTTTGGAAATCCAACTTGGCGAATGTCTGAATATGCAGCTATGTCTGCGCCACCTTCGACCCACTTCTCAATCATCGCTTGGTTGGGTCCCGCGAACCAGAACCAGCGGATGCTCCAAAGGACTGCAAAGGTCAGGGTGATGACAATTATTCGTAACATAGTGCTCTCTTTTCCTTTGCTCAGATACGCGTTAGATGGGTGAAAAGACAAGGGAAGAGGCAAAATAATGTGGGTTTTCGGATACGGGTCACTGCTGTGGAATCCAGGCTTTACGTTTGTCGAGCAACGCACTGCAAAGCTCAGCGGATATCGGCGATCATTTTCGATGCGATCAATCCATCATCGTGGCACAGTCGAAGACCCCGGTTTGGTTTTGGCCCTTGATGTGAAAGATCAGGCCGTGTGCGACGGTGTTGCCTTTTGGGTGGCCCCTGAACATCAGGCAGACACTCTCGAATATTTGCGGGAACGTGAACTGATTTCCTCGGCTTATATCGAAAAAATATTGATGATCGATGTAAAGGACATCGGCCGTGTAGAGTCTGTGGTTTACGTCATTGATGAAACGCACGATCAGTATTGCGATTTGTCTTTAGACGAACAAGCGAACATTATCGCGCATGCGGTTGGTGGGCGCGGCCCGAATTGGGAATATCTTCGCAATACGGTGAATTTTTTGAACGATTCACAGATTTATGATGCTGATCTGCAATGGTTAGAGGCCGAAGTCACGAAAATCCGCGGTCAGTGACTTGGCGAACCTAAATATAGTGAGTAGACTGTGCGCAATTACTAATAGTAGTGAGGGCTGTCCCGCATGGACAAGCAGGCATTAGAGACCAAGCTTCATTTCTCTCAACCTATCCGTCAAATCATCATGATGATGTTGGCCATTGGGTTGGCGAGCATCGGGTTGTTCATGGCGCTAAATGACGTGATCGCGGTTGTGACGGCGAACCTGTATCTAAATGGCTTTATCTTTTTTGTGTTCTGCGTTGGTATCATCAGTTGTTTTGTGCAGGTCTTCCAACTGATTTATTCCGTCCGATGGATTGAAAATTTTGCGCGCGATCCGGGGCATTCATCACGTCCTCCACAGTTACTTGCGCCATTGGCAACTTTGCTACGCTCGCGTGGATCGCGCATGCAAATTGCAGCATCGTCCACGCGGTCAATTCTGGATTCTGTCGCGACACGTATTGAAGAAGCGCGTGAGATTACCCGCTATATTGTCAATTTGCTTATCTTTCTTGGTCTATTGGGCACATTTTATGGGTTGGCAACAACGGTCCCATCCTTGGTGGAAACCATTCGATCGCTTGCCCCAGAAGATGGGGAAAGTGGGTTTGAGGTGTTCAACCGATTGATGAACGGGTTGGAAGGACAGCTAAGTGGGATGGGCGTGGCCTTTTCCTCATCATTATTGGGGCTTGCAGGATCACTGTTGGTTGGGCTGTTGGAGTTGTTCGCGGGGCACGGGCAAAATCGATTTTACCGTGAATTAGAGGAATGGTTGTCATCAATCACGCGCTTGGGGTTTTCGTCTGGTGATGGCGAAACCTCTACTGAAAACGCATTGTTCACTGCGGTCTTGGATCAAATGTCAGAGCAGATGGATGCCATGCGGTCAATGTTTGAGCAATCAGATGAAACGCGAACCATGGTTGATGGAAAAATCGGCGTTCTGGCAGACAATCTTTCAAAATTGACTGTTCAACTTGAGCAAAGCGCGCCCAGCAATTCCGCCCTTGAACGCGTGGCCGCCGGGCAGGAAAAATTGCTCGAGGTTTTGGGCAACATGGAAAAGAACGATGCCGTCGATGCAGAAAGCCGCATGCGGCTGCGTTCAATCGATGTTCAAATGCTGCATTTGATGGAGGACTTGGCCGCTGGACGCCAAGAGACCATCGCGTCAATCCGTGCGGATGTGCATGCATTAACAAATGCGTTGGTGCAGGCGACCGCGGAAATTGAAGCCTCTGGCAAACCGCGTCGATAAAGAGGCGTAATATGGCATTATCGCGCAGAACGGGACAACGCTTTCAGGGATCAATCTGGCCCGGGTTCGTGGATGCGATGACGGGACTTTTGTTGGTCCTAATGTTCGTTCTAACGATTTTTATGGTGATCCAATTTGTATTGCGTGAAACGATTTCAGGCCAAGAGACTGAGTTGAACACGCTGAGCGCCGAAATTGCCGCAATCGCAGAGGCCTTGGGTTTAGAGCAGGAACGCGTCAAATCGCTTGAGACTGAATTGGGAATGCTGTCCTCTAATCTAAGTGACGCGGAAACCCAAGTTGCGGCGCAATCCGCACTGATCGCACAACTGACGTCAGAGCGAGATCAGACCGCAAATGCGCTGGCCGATGCAAATTCCAAAATTACAGCGTTTGAGGCCCAAGTCGCAGGTTTGCTGGCCTCGCAACAAGAGAACCTGGCAAATATTCAATCCCTAGAAGATCGACGTGATGAACTAATGAGCGAAGCCGAGGCCTTGAACCTCGCTCTTGCCCAAGCAAGGGATGAGATTGATGTCGCCGCAGAAGAAGCACGTCGCAAAGCCAGTGAACGAGAAGCGTTGGAAGCGCTGATTGCATCCTTGCGCAAAGATAAGGCGGATGCATCCACAACGATCGACGAACAAACACAGCGATTGGAAGAACTGACCACGCAACTCAGTGAAGCCGAAGCTGCGAAATTGGTATCAGCTGCAGCCGCCGAAGAATTGCGCAAACGGTTGGAGAACTCGAACGCTGAACTGACGGCGATGACATTGGCATTAGAAGAACAGCGTAAAAAGGCCGAGAACACTCTAACATTACTGGCTGCGGCCAATGCGGCAAAGGATAGTGTTGAAAAGAAACTGGAAGAGGCTCTGATCACGATTAGCGCAATGGACCGCGAACAAACCGAACGTTTGGATAGTGTAAAAGAGGCACGCAAAGAGGCGGATCAAGAAGTTCAGCGGTTACAAATCGCGCTTGCCGCGTCGTTGGCGCGTCAGGATGAAATGGCCCGTCAATTAGAAGCTGTGAACAACATGCTGAACGAGTCAAATACGCGGGAACGCGCGCAATTCACGGAATTGAGTGATTTACAAAGCGATCTGGCCCGCGCCTTGTTGGATTTGGAAAATCAGCGCGATGCAACAGATGCCGCGAACCTGCAGCGGGATCGTGCAGAAGAACGGATCGCAGAATTAGAAAATGCGCTTGAGCAGCTTGCGGGTCAGAACGAAGGCGCGCTTAAATCGCTTGAACAACAACTGGCAGAAGCGCTTGCTGCCAAGGTGAAAGCAGAGGGTGAACGCCAAAACCTGACCGAAGATTTGCAAGCGGCGCTGGCAGCACGATTGGCGGCAGATGCACTGGCCGACGAACGACTAAGTGCATTGGAACAGCGTGAAATTCTTTTAGCCGAAGCGCGCAAATCGCTGGGTGTTTCTGAAGATTTATCAGAGAAACGCGCAAATGAATTGATCGAGGCCGCCAAGCAGCAAGAGTTATTAAATCAACAGGTGGCTACACTGCGTGCCGAATTGGGTAAATTGCAGGAACTCTTGGCGCTATCGGAGCAAAAGGACGCTGATTCACAAATCCAATTGCAGAACCTTGGGAACCGCTTGAACGCCGCACTTGCCCGCGCCGCATCAGAAGAGCGCAAGCGTCGTAAACTGGAAGAGGCAGAGCGAATCCGTCTGGAGGCAGAGGCCAAGAAATTAGAGGAAGAACGCAACCAACTTGCAGATCAGGCGCAGGATTTGGCGAACTATAAATCTGAATTTTTTGGTCGCCTGCGCGAAATTCTAGCGGGTCAAGAGGGCGTGAAAATCGTTGGTGATAGGTTCGTGTTCTCGTCAGAGGTCCTGTTTGAGCCGGGCGCTGCAAGCCTGTCCGAAGCGGGCCAATTGGAAATCGACAAGGTTGCCAATATTTTATTGGGGGTAAAAGACAGTATCCCTGACACCATCGAATGGGTCATCCGTGTTGATGGCCATACGGATAATATCCCCCTCTCAGGCGCAGGTGAATTTCGTGATAATTGGGAGCTAAGCCAAGCGCGTGCATTGTCGGTGGTGCGCTATATGGTAGAGGCGTTACAGTTCCCCGCTAATCGTATGGCCGCCAATGGGTTTGGAGAGTTCCAGCCAGTGAACACGGACGATACGCCAGAGGCGCGCGCGCAGAATAGGCGCATTGAAATCAAACTTACGGAACGGTGATTGCCGATTTCAGTTTTGAAATCATCTGGCCATCACGTGTCAATGTGGCCGTTGTGTGGTATTCTCCAGAGCGCCAAGTACGACGCGAAAGCTTTTTCCCAACTGATCGCATGAATTGTGCCTGATTGCGATCTATCGTGACGCTGCGCTCAAACACTTTGGAGCGTGTTCTGTCGATGCGCAGAGTTACGATATCGCCTTTTTGCACCCCAAATCAAAAGGTTGCGATGACGATTGCGGGACTTTGGTTTGTAAGCGGTACAGTTTCGAGACCAAAGCGCAGCGTTTCGATTTTTGGCAAATGGTCAAAAAAATGCAAACTGAGCAGGCCACCTGCATCATATTCGATTGCTGTGTCCCACAAGGTGTCCGCCGATGAATTGCAGGTTAGTCGGCCTGATGGCGCAAATGGATCAATACGGGTTCCATTGTGGCACACAGAAATATGAATGTGTGGAAATTGTGTCCGACCTGACAGCCCGATTTTTCCCAAAACATTGCCCACCTGAACAGTGTCACCGACTTTGACGGAAATGGACCCTTGTTTCAGGTGGCAGTATTGTGTTTCCCAACTCTGATCATGGGCGATCACCACGCCATTTCCACATTCTTTACCATCTAATTCTGATGCACGTGCGGGTGTGTAGGCGATGCCCGGGATCCCATCACGCAGCGCTTGCAATGACGTTCACACCATTCGGATTAGCCAATGGGTCGCGAATGGCAAAATCTGTGCCTGTGTGTCCGTCATAGGTTAACGGACCACACCGCATATCAGAGGCCCCAGATGAGGGGTCATGATCAATGAACTGTTGGATATAACATTGAGTATCCAAGTCGCAATCAAAAGGCAGCGCCATTCGAAATTCTTGGGCACATAATGACAATGGGGCAGCACAGGCCGCCCCAAATATCTGTATCACCCGACGCAGGATCAATCCGCTGTCAATAACTGTGGCTTTTCGCCCGTGATCTGGCGTTTTTGTGGACCACGTATGTCCAGTTTCAATTCGCCGTCGCGCACAGTGACGCGTACCAGTCCACCTTTGACCAATTTGCCGAATAACAATTCCTCGGCCAATGGGCGTTTGATATGTTCCTGAATGATCCGCGCAAGAGGCCGCGCGCCCATGCGATCATCATAGCCCTTGTCACCCAACCATTCGGCGGCCGATTTGGTCAGTTCGATTGAAACATCGCGGTCCATCAATTGCGCCTCTAGCTGAAGCACGAACTTTTCAACCACCTTCAAAATAACCTCTTTCGGCAGTGCTCCGAAACTGATCACCGCGTCCAAACGGTTGCGGAATTCCGGTGTGAATGTCCGCTCGATCGCGGCGGTGTCTTCACCCTCGCGGCGTGCGCGTCCAAATCCAACCGCTGCTTTGGCCTGTTCGGCCGCACCAGCGTTTGATGTCATGATTAGAATGACATTTCGGAAATCCACGGAACGACCATTGTGATCGGTTAGGGTGCCGTGATCCATAACTTGCAACAACACGTTATACACGTCTGGATGCGCTTTTTCGATTTCGTCAAGCAACAACACACAATGCGGATGTTGATCAACGCCATCGGTCAACTGGCCACCCTGATCGAAACCAACATATCCAGGAGGGGCCCCAATCAAACGACTGACGGCATGTTTCTCCATATACTCGGACATATCAAACCGCAGCAGTTCAACGCCCAGCGTATCTGCCAATTGTTTGGCGACCTCGGTTTTACCGACGCCTGTAGGCCCTGCGAACAAGTAGTTGCCGATCGGCTTTTCAGGCTCTCGCAAACCAGCACGTGCCAACTTAATGGCTGACGCCAGTGCTTCGATGGCATCATCCTGTCCAAAAACCACATGCTTTAGGTTCTTTTCCAGATCCCGCAGCACGGCGGTATCGTCCTTATTCACGGTCTTGGACGGGATGCGCGCGATTTTCGCAACCACATCCTCAATCTCTTTCAGACCGATGGTTTTGCGCCGCTTGCTTTCTGGCAACAAATGTTGCGCTGCACCCGCTTCATCGATCACATCAATCGCCTTGTCTGGCAATTTGCGATCCGTGATGTAGCGTGCGGCCAGTTCCACTGATGCTTTAACTGCATCTGCCGTGTATTTAATGCCGTGGTGCTCTTCGAAATACCCCTTGATCCCTTTCAGGATTTTTATCGCATCTTGAACACTGGGTTCATTCACATCAATTTTTTGGAAGCGGCGGCTTAGGGCGCGGTCTTTTTCAAAATGCTGACGGAATTCTTTGTACGTTGTTGATCCCATTGTGCGCAGTTTGCCACCCTGCAATGCGGGTTTCAGCAGGTTTGATGCATCCATTGCACCCCCTGATGTGGCACCGGCGCCGATCACTGTATGAATTTCGTCGATAAACAGGACGGCATCTGGGTGTTCTTCTAACTCTGTCACAACGGCCTTCAAGCGCTCTTCAAAATCGCCACGATACCGCGTGCCTGCAAGCAGTGCGCCCATATCCAGAGAATAGATTGTGGTTGCCTTAAGGACATGAGGAATGTCACCTGACACGATTTTACGCGCCAATCCTTCGGCGATGGCGGTTTTCCCAACGCCTGGATCGCCGACCAACAGCGGATTGTTTTTACGACGACGGCACAGGACCTGAACGCAGCGTTCAACTTCTTTTTCGCGACCGATCAGAGGATCAATGTCCCCTTCGTTCGCCTTGGCATTCAGATCGACGCAGTATTTCTGCAGTGCGCTTTCTTTCTTATCGGCATCTGCTGCGGCACCTTCGCCCATCTGACGTTCTTCGCCAATTCCGTCTGCACCCGCGACAGGGCGGCTTTCACCAAAGCTTGGGTTTTTGGCAACACCGTGCGAGATGAAATTAACCGCGTCATATCGTGTCATGCCGAGGTCTTGTAAAAAGAATGCTGCGTTTGACTCTCGTTCCGCAAACATTGCGACCAAAACGTTCGCACCCGTCACTTCGGTGCGCCCAGAGGACTGCACGTGGATTAATGCGCGTTGGATAACGCGTTGGAATGCTGCGGTTGGTGCGGCTTCTGCACCGTCGATTTCCGTAATCAAGGACGTTAAATCTTCGTCCAGATATTCAACCAATGTTTCGCGCAATGATGGGATACTGACATCACATGCTAGCAGAACACGCTCTGCGTCGGGTTCATCCAAGAGTGCCAGTAATAGGTGCTCAAGTGTTGCGAATTCGTGCTGTCGATCATTCGCAAGTGCAAGCGAAGAGTGGATCGCATGTTCTAGTGTCGGAGAAAATGAAGGCATTGCCGCGCTCCTTTCAATGCTCGATCGCCATTTGGCGTTATCATGTGTCTTATATTTAAGTTTGGTCGCTTCTGCTCAGTGTTCAAGACTTGATTTTACGAATTCCCTAATTTTCGGACGAAAACAGCTGTTTTTCGCCTGTAATCTTCTAAAAGTTGTCTTTTCGTGATCGGATTTTGCCGAATACCTCTGCATCCGTTGAAGATGGCATGCCAAGATGTTCGCGGATCTTGGGATCGTCTGGACGCAAAAACGGGTTCGTTTGCTTTTCTTCACCCAAATTGCTTGGGACGGTTGGCGTACCACTGGCTCTCGCCTCTTCAATGCGTGCGATACGATCCTGCAGTGCGGGATTGTCTGGATCGACGGTCACGGCAAAACGCGCGTTGGCCAAAGTGTATTCGTGGCCCGAGTATACGGTTGTTGTGTCTGGTAACGCGCGGAGTTTGCTGAGGCTGCTCCACATCTGCTCAGCGGTGCCCTCAAATAGGCGGCCGCAGCCCAATGCCATTAGGCTGTCAGCGGTAAACACGATGTCCTGTTCAGCAAAATGCACGGCAATGTGACCAATCGTGTGTCCCGACACATCATATACATCCCCGACGGCGGACCCGATTGCGATATGATCACCGTCTGAAACGGGCTGATCCAAATCGGGTAGGCGGTGGGCGTCCGCCTTCGCGCCAATCACGATTGGGTGATGGTTGGCAAGAATATCAGGCAATCCTTGGACGTGGTCCGGATGATGGTGCGTCAGTAGCACATGCGTTATGTCCCAACCCTTGGCACTGATGATATCCAAAATTGGGGCCGCTTCGGGGACGTCGACCAATAAGGTGGTGCCGTCATCTGCATTATGCATCAAGAATGCGTAGTTGTCAGATAAGCAGGGAACAGTGATAAGTTCAAAAGCCATGGTCATTCCATATGTTTATGTGCATCATGTACCCAGCTTTGCGGAAGACGTGAGAAGGTGCAATGCATCTTGATGTTCAAGACCTAAAAAATTTCTATTACCGTCAGTCGCTCGGGCGGGCAGTGCAGCGTGTTGTACGTAAAGAGGTTGTGCGCCACTGGCCTGACACAACGGGTCAAACTGTGGTTGGATTTGGATTTGCGGTTCCGTTACTGCGTCCGTTACTGGCAAAATCACGTCGTGTGATCGCGTTAATGCCAGGGCCACAGGGGGTCATGCACTGGCCAGCGGGTGCGCCGAATGTCTCGGTTATCACGGACGAATTTTCGTGGCCGTTGGAAACCGGGCATGTTGATCGGCTGGTTTTGTTTCATGGCTTAGAAAACTGTGAACATCCTGCCTATATGTTGGAAGAAGCGCGCCGCGTTCTTGGGCCTGGGGGGCGGGTGTTGTTCATCGTGCCAAATCGGGCAGGGATATGGTCGCGTACCGATGCGACGCCATTTGGGTTTGGGCGACCCTATTCATTGGGGCAGTTGGAAACGCAGTTGCGTGTAAATGGTTTTTCGCCTGAACGACATTCAACAACGTTGTTCGCACTGCCATCGCACAACAGAAGTTGGCAAAAAACAGCGCCGTTTTTTGAAACCCTCGGTCCGCGATTGCCCTTTGCTGCAGGTGGGTTGATTATGGTTGAGGCCAGTAAGAGCGCCAATCACAAAACAGGAACACCTGTGATGAACGCGGCCTATAAACGCTTGGGTGTGCTTTCTGGATTGGGCGCGAAGCAGGCCAAACCAGTTATTTCCCCAAGACGATGATAGTCTCGAATTTCCCCTGAAGATTCGGCTAAATCTTGGATTTAGTGGCCAAAACCGGTCAATTTTATAGGCGCAGATGGTCGCACTTTGGCTAAACCCCTTTTTTCTAACGAAAAGACGTTAAAAAAAACTTCGTTTTAAATGTTGCTTGGTTGGGAATGCTCTGCTAAATCCGCGGCGGACTACTATTTTGCATACTGCAAATTACTGAAACTATCCTGAATGTGTACTTTGGTGTACCGACATTTGGGACAAACATCGAAAGGGTGGACGTGTCCGAACCAACTTCGATCTCTTCCGGCATCGCCGCGCGATACGCGACAGCAATCTTTGACCTCGCCAAAGATGAGTCGGGACTAGCCACATTAGAGAAAAACGTCGCGGAGCTAAGCGCAGCGCTTGAAGCAAGCCCTGAGCTAAACGACCTGATCAACTCACCTGTTTATTCGCGTGATGAACAAGGTGCAGCCATTTCAGCCGTAGCCGCGAAAATGAAACTTATGCCAACACTTGCCAATGCATTGGCACTGATGGCTACAAAGCGTCGCTTGTTCGTATTGCCAGCATTGACTGGTCAACTGCGTGCATTGATCGCCGAAGAAAAAGGCGAAGTAACCGCCGAAGTAATCTCGGCCAAAGCGATGACAAAAACGCAGATTGACAAATTGGCCAAGGCGATCAAAGCGCGCATTGGCAAAGATGTGAATATCGACGCGTCTGTTGATGAAGCCCTCATCGGTGGTCTTGTCGTTAAAGTGGGCTCTCAAATGATCGACACGTCGATCCGCTCCAAACTAAATTCCCTTCAGAATGTAATGAAAGAGGTCGGATAAATGGGTATCCAAGCAGCCGAAATTTCTGCGATCCTTAAGGACCAGATCAAGAACTTTGGCCAAGAAGCCGAAGTGGCCGAAGTCGGTCGCGTATTGTCCGTTGGTGACGGTATCGCGCGTGTGCACGGTCTAGACAACGTACAAGCTGGTGAAATGGTTGAATTTCCTGGCAACATCCAAGGTATGGCGTTGAACCTAGAAAGCGACAACGTTGGTGTCGTTATTTTTGGTTCTGACCGCGATATTAAGGAAGGCGACGTTGTTAAGCGTACAAATTCAATCGTGGACGTTCCTGCGGGCATGGGTCTATTGGGCCGTGTTGTTGATGGTCTTGGCAACCCACTAGACGGCAAAGGTGCAATCGACGCATCAGAGCGCCGCGTTGCTGACGTAAAAGCGCCAGGCATTATTCCACGTAAATCTGTTCACGAACCAATGGCCACTGGTCTAAAATCAGTTGACGCGATGATCCCGATCGGTCGCGGCCAGCGTGAATTGATCATTGGTGACCGCCAAACTGGTAAAACAGCCGTGGCATTGGACACCATCCTAAACCAAAAAACATACAACGAAGCAGCTGGCGATGACGACAGCAAAAAGCTTTACTGTATCTACGTTGCGGTTGGCCAAAAGCGTTCAACAGTTGCACAGTTGGTGAAAAAGCTAGAAGAAAGTGGCGCGATTGAGTATTCAGTTGTTGTTGCGGCGACTGCTTCTGATCCAGCACCTATGCAGTTCTTGGCGCCATATGCGGCGACAGCGATGGCAGAATACTTCCGTGACAACGGCAAGCACGCATTGATAATTTATGATGACCTTTCTAAGCAAGCTGTTTCATATCGTCAGATGTCACTTCTCCTTCGTCGTCCTCCTGGACGTGAAGCGTATCCAGGTGACGTTTTCTATCTTCACTCACGTCTGCTTGAACGTTCAGCGAAGTTGAACGAAGATCACGGTGCAGGTTCTTTGACGGCGCTGCCGATCATTGAAACACAGGGCGGCGACGTTTCTGCGTTTATTCCGACAAACGTGATTTCGATTACAGACGGTCAGATCTTCTTGGAAACAGAATTGTTCTACCAAGGTATCCGCCCAGCGGTGAACACAGGTCTATCTGTTTCTCGTGTTGGTTCGTCTGCGCAAACAAACGCGATGAAATCAGTTGCGGGTCCAGTTAAGCTATCACTTGCTCAGTATCGTGAAATGGCGGCTTTCGCTCAGTTTGGTTCAGACCTAGACGCAGCAACTCAACAGTTGTTGAACCGTGGTGCGCGCCTAACCGAGCTTATGAAGCAGCCACAGTATTCGCCTTTGACAAACGCTGAAATCGTATGTCTGATTTTCGCGGGTACAAACGGATACCTAGACAGTGTTGAAGTAAACCAAGTTGGTCGTTTCGAAGCAGGCCTATTGGCGCACCTACGCGGCAAGCATGCGGACCTATTGGATTACATCACAAACGAAGATCCAAAAATCAAAGGCGAAGCTGAGACAAAAATCCGCGCCGCGTTGGATGAATTCGCAGCAGATTTCGCATAAGGGGACGAGGCTATGCCAAGTCTGAAGGACTTAAAAAACCGGATCGAGAGTGTTAAGAATACTCGTAAGATCACCAAAGCCATGCAGATGGTCGCGGCCGCAAAATTGCGCCGCGCCCAAGAAGCAGCTGAGGCCGGTCGTCCCTATGCAGAGCGTTTTAACGCGGTATTGGGATCACTTGCGGCATCAGTTGGCGGTTCGGACTCTGCTCCGATGCTGCTTCGTGGTACGGGATCTGATCAGACCCACCTGCTTGTCGTCATGACAGCGGAACGTGGTCTGTGCGGTGGCTTTAACTCGAACATCGCAAAACTTGCAAAACAGCACGCAGCGGACCTTGTTGCTGCGGGCAAAACAGTCAAGATCATCACAGTAGGCAAAAAGGGCCGCGACAGCATGAAGCGCGACCTTGGCGATCACTACATTGAACATGTTGATCTATCTGAAGTTAAGCGCATTGGTTATTCAAACGCGCAAGATATCGCAAAAGGCGTCCTATCTCGTTTCGAGGCAGGAGAATTCGACGTAGCAACCATTTTTTATGCGCGCTTTATCAACGTCGTAAGCCAAGTGCCAACAGCACAGCAAATCATCCCAGCGTCGTTTGAAGCGACCGAGGGTGATGCCGCTGCAACGCTATATGACTACGAACCAGACGAAGAGGCCATCTTGGCCGATCTTCTTCCACGTGGTGTAGCAACGCAGATTTTCTCGGCATTGCTGGAAAATGGCGCATCCGAGCAAGGTGCACGGATGTCTGCGATGGACAACGCGACCCGCAACGCGGGTGACATGATCGACAAACTGACAATTGAATACAACCGCTCGCGTCAGGCTGTCATTACCAACGAGCTTATTGAAATCATCTCGGGCGCAGAAGCGCTCTAAGAACCGGAGACGAAACTATGGCAAACGCAAAAGGCAAAATCACTCAGGTGATCGGCGCCGTTGTGGACGTGCAGTTCGATGATCACCTACCAGAGATCTTGAACGCGCTATCCACGGATAACAACGGTAAGACACTGGTTCTGGAAGTTTCCCAGCACCTAGGTGAAAACACTGTACGTACAATCGCGATGGATGCGACCGAAGGTCTTGTTCGTGGTCAAGCGGTGGCAGACACTGGCGGACCAATCTCAGTTCCAGTTGGAAACGCGACATTGGGACGTATTTTGAACGTTGTTGGTGAACCAATCGACGAAAAAGGCCCAGTGAGTGCGGATGAAACACGCGCAATTCACCAACCAGCGCCTGAGTTCAACGAACAATCAACTGAATCAGAAATCTTGGTAACTGGTATTAAGGTTATCGACCTTTTGGCGCCTTACGCCAAAGGTGGTAAGATTGGTCTATTCGGTGGTGCGGGTGTTGGTAAAACCGTTTTGATCATGGAATTGATCAACAACATCGCGAAAGTGCACTCTGGCTTCTCCGTTTTCGCGGGTGTTGGCGAGCGTACACGTGAAGGAAACGACCTTTACCACGAAATGATCGAATCAAACGTTATTAAGCCTGACAATCTATCTGACTCTCAGGTGGCGCTTGTTTATGGGCAGATGAACGAACCTCCCGGGGCGCGTGCACGTGTTGCGTTGACAGGTTTGACATTGGCGGAACAGTTCCGTGACCAGTCAGGTACAGACGTTTTGTTCTTTGTTGACAACATCTTCCGCTTTACTCAGGCAGGTTCTGAGGTGTCTGCGCTATTGGGTCGTATCCCATCAGCTGTGGGTTACCAGCCAACATTGGCAACAGACATGGGCGCGATGCAGGAACGTATTACATCAACCAAAAACGGTTCGATTACATCGATCCAGGCGGTTTATGTACCAGCGGATGACCTTACTGACCCTGCGCCTGCGACAACATTTGCGCACTTGGATGCGACAACTGTTTTGTCACGTGCGATTTCAGAACTTGGTATCTACCCTGCGGTTGACCCACTTGACTCCTCATCACGTCTGATGGATCCATCCGTTGTTGGTGAAGAGCACTATGAAGTTGCGCGTTCTGTTCAAGGTATCTTGCAGCGCTACAAATCACTTCAAGACATCATCGCGATCTTGGGCATGGACGAATTGTCAGAGGAAGACAAATTGACAGTTGCGCGTGCACGTAAGATCCAGCGTTTCTTGTCACAGCCATTCGACGTTGCGAAAGTGTTCACAGGTTCTGACGGTGTTCAGGTTCCACTAGATGACACAATCTCATCGTTCAAAGCGGTTGTTGCTGGTGAGTATGACCACTTACCAGAAGGTGCTTTCTACATGGTTGGTGGCATCAACGAAGTGATCGCAAAAGCCGAAAAAATGGCGGCAGACGCGGCCTAAAGGAGGCCTAAATGGCAGACAAAATGCAATTTGACCTAGTCAGCCCAGAGCGTCGCGTTGCGTCGCTCGAAGTGATGTCGGTTCAAATCCCAGGTGCGGATGGTGACATGACGGCTATGCCGGGTCATGCGCCTCTGATCACCACACTACGCCCAGGCATTTTGCGTGTCGAAAGCACAGGCGGAACACAAGAATATGTTGTCACTGGCGGCTTTGCTGAAATCGGTGAGAACCTATCTGTTTTGGCCGAACGCGCTTTGCCACGCGAGGAAATGACACAAGAAACATTTGACGCAATTCTTGAAGAGGCACGCGCCGCTTTGAACACTGCGAAAGAGGTTTTCGTGAACGAACCAGGGCCAGTCGATGATGCAGCTAAACTGTTGTCGGACATGGTGGCGATGGGTGGTCATATTGGTCTGAACGCCAATAACTAATTCCCTGAACAGGTAAAAATTTGAACCCGTTACACGGTCGTGTGGCGGGTTTTTTCATGTCAAAAGTGCACGTCGGTATCGTGTCGGTATTTGCGTGATTTTTTGCGCTGTTGTTACCAAACGACACTGTATTGGTGATTGAGGACTACCGCTGCGCCATCATGGCCAAACGGATCAGGCTGCGTTCGACCAATTCCATTGCGGGGGCGCGTTGCCCTGCTGAGCGTAGTTGCAAATCCAGATCGGTTAAAACTGTCAAGGCTATCTGCAACTTTCGTTCACCCCAATGCTGTGCCTGACGCACGATCATATCCCGCCGTGGCCCATAGACAGGGGGCCTCAGTTTCCCAACCCCGTTTGCGGTGCCGCTTGGATCAGATGCCGCAGAAAACAGTGTTTTGAAATGCCGTGCAGCGCCAATGGTTAAGGTGACGGGTTGCATCCCCTGATCCTTTAGTCGCTTCATCACGGGTCCAATTTGGTCCGCACGTCCGCTGGCGACAATGTTTAGGATGTCGTCTAATTCAGCCTCGGCAGAGGTCGGAGCGCAAGCCTCGATATCCCGCGTGCTGACGGCCGTATCGTCATCGTATTTATAGAGCGCAAGTTTTTCCAGCGTCTGGCGAAAATCACCTGGTTCCAAATCACGCGCCAATGCGTTCAATGTATCCATCGCATCCATTGGAACATGCGCAAGGCCTGCTTTTTTCAAATCCGCCTCAATTTCTGCGCGCGTCGGGGGATTGTCATAGATTGGGGCGCATTTCGCGCTGCTGTGTCCTTCAAATCCTTTGCGCAGGGATGAGCTTGGCTTTAGCTGACCTGCAGTCACAACAATGGTTGCATCGCCTTGTTCCCACGCGGCGATCCCATCCATCACGATTTTGGATACGGCATCGGCCGCCTCTTCGATGAACACGGCCCGCTTCCCTGAGAAAAACCCTTGGGCCTTTAAGGCATCCTGCAACATGGCGGGTTCTTTTTTAAGTTCGCTCGCACTAAAGCGGGCAAGGCGCATTTCTTCGTCGGCATTTGGGCCGAGTAAGTTTTTCAGATATTCCTCACGCTTTAGTGCGACACGCATGGCATCCGCGCCATAAAACAAAACCGCGGGAATGCGATCATCGGGTCTTGCAACCAGTGCTGATATGTCGCGCCCATTCAGTTTCATGCCGCACCATAGAACATCAAATCACGAATAACCTCATCCGCCAATTGTTGCATCAAACGGCGTTCTGCGTCTCGTGCGGCAGCTTGGGTGGTGGCGGATGATCCGTTGGTGGAATACCCCACAAACGCACGTCTGCTTTGGGTATATACGACCGCATTATTTGTCAGATCACGCAGCATGAATGTCACCATACCTTCAACCTGTTGACGCAAGGAGCGACCATCTGGTGCGATCGCGGATCGCGATCCTGCTGTGCTAAGTTGATAGGACAGGCCATATCTGGACCCAGGATCGGACGATACCAAACGATCCTCAAGTGCGTTTCGAAAATAGAATGACCGTCGGTCGCGCGGAGTTTCCAGCGTGATTGACGATAATATTTGATCAACCGACTGCATTTGATTTGCAGGCTGCAACGCGCAGCCCGCCAAAAATGCGCCGCCAAAAGCTAAAAAAATTCTTCGGCTAGATAACCACATTCACGATCCGTCCGGGGACAACGATCACTTTCTTGGGGCTTGCCCCGTCAAGCGCCCGCACCACAGCATCCTGCGCAAGAGCAAGTTTTTCAACCTCTTCTTTTGGCATGTCTTTGGCCACGCTGATTTCCGCGCGTCGTTTTCCGTTGACTTGGATGGGCATTGTCACTTCGTCATCGACCAGCAGCGCGGGATCGGCCTTGGGCCATGCAGCGTTGATCACCAAACCTTCACCGCCCAACATGGACCAAACTTCTTCGGCCAAATGTGGGGTCATTGGGGCCATCATTTGTGCAAGTGTGCGCATGGCCATGGCCTTGGTTTCAGATCCTGCCTTGGATTTCGCTACAATGTTTGTAAATCCATATAGACGCGCAATCGCGGCATTGAAACCAAAGCTTTCGATGCCTTGGGTAACATCGTGGATCGCCTTGTGTGTTTCCTTCAACAAAACCTTGTCTTCGTCATTTGAAGCAACATCAGACCCTGTACAATCCAATGCAAGTCGATACACGCGACCCAAATGTTTTGCGGCGGCCTCTGCTCCTGATGCGGTCCACTCCACATCACGTTCCGGTGGGCTGTCAGATAACACAAACCAACGGGCGGTGTCTGCACCAAAGGCTTCAATGATGGCTAACGGATCAACCACGTTGTTCTTCGATTTGGACATTTTCGCAGATGGAATGATATCCACCTCTGATCCATCCTCAATCAAAAACGCCTTTCCATCGCGCAGATCGACCTGCTCAGGATAGAAATAAACGGGCCGCCCCTCCTGACTATCGCGTTTATAAATTGCATGTGTCACCATACCTTGAGTGAACAGCGCGTTAAAAGGTTCAACCGCACTCTGGGGGAGGTGGCCACAAACCTGCATCGCACGCGCGAAAAAGCGGGAATAGAGCAGGTGCAAAATCGCGTGTTCGATGCCGCCAATATATTGATCCACATTCATCCAGTATGCGATGTCATCAGCATTTGTTGGTGTGTCTGCACGCGGAGATGTAAAGCGGGCAAAGTACCATGAACTATCTACAAATGTGTCCATTGTATCCGTTTCGCGCAGCGCATCCTGACCGCATTTGGGGCAGGTACATTGGCGCCACGTTGGATGGCGATCTAATGGGTTCCCTGGTTTGTCAAAGCTGACATCATCGGGCAAACGTATGGGAAGGTTTTCCTTTTTCTCGGGAACAACACCGCAGTTGTCGCAGTGAACAATCGGGATCGGACAGCCCCAGTAACGCTGGCGGCTAAGGCCCCAATCGCGCAGACGGTATTTAGTCACACCTTTGCCCCAGCCTGCGTTTTCGGCAAATTCGACCGTGGCAGCGATGGCTTGATCCCCAGTCGCAACATCTAAACCTGCAAAATGGTTTATCCATTTTACCTTTTCTGATTTTGCCGGAACAAACGCAATATTCTCAACGGACGTCTCATCGTCCAACGCATGGAAGGTGTCTGTCACGGGCAGATCGTATTTGCGGGCGAAATCCAAATCGCGCTGGTCATGCGCGGGACATGCAAAAATAGCGCCTGTTCCATAATCCATCAGAATGAAATTTGCGATCCAAACGGGCAATTTCCATTCAGGGTTAAGGGGGTGGCGCACATGCAGGCCTGTGGCATATCCCTTTTTCTCGGCCTTTTCCATATCGGCTTCAGAAGTGGACATCTGGCGACACTCTTTATTAAAGGCTGCAATTTCTGGGTTTGATTTTTCCAAATGACGCGCCAGTGGATGATCTGCTGAAATCCCTACGAAGGATGCGCCCAATAGCGTATCGGGGCGTGTAGTGTATACGGCGATATCCTCATGTCCGTCTGGACCATCGATCAGATCAAATGCAAATTCTAAACCGCGCGATTTACCGATCCAGTTTTGCTGCATCAGTTTCACTTTGGCGGGCCAATCATCCAATTCGTCAATTGCACCCAGTAAATCTTCTGCATGTTCTGAAATCTTAAAGAACCACTGTGTCAATTCTTTGCGCTCAACAATCGCACCTGATCGCCAGCCGCGGCCATTTTCAACTTGTTCGTTGGCCAAAACCGTCATGTCCACTGGGTCCCAGTTGACCACTGCGTTTTTTCGGTAAACCAAACCATGCTCTAGGAAGTCGAGGAATAGGGCCTGTTGTTGGCCATAGTATTCAGGATCACAGGTGGCGAACTCACGGCTCCAGTCGATTGAAAGTCCAAGGGGCTTCATCTGTTCTTTCATTGTGGAAATGTTTGAATAGGTCCACTCTTTGGGGTGGCCCCCAATAGCCATTGCGGCATTTTCTGCGGGCATGCCAAATGCATCCCATCCCATCGGGTGCAAAACATTGTGACCGGTAGATATTTTATAACGCGAAATTACGTCACCCATGGTATAATTTCGGACATGTCCCATGTGGATACGTCCTGAGGGATAGGGGAACATTTCTAACACGTAGTATTTTGGCTTTCCCTCGTCCCGCTGTGCCGCAAACACATTTGCACTATCCCAAGCGGCCTGCCATTTTGCTTCGATTTGTATTGCCTCGTATCGCGACATAAATGTGCCCCTAAATCAAGTTAAACTCCCGTCCTCATAACGTGGTGTTATGTGAGGGTCTAGTGGCGACTTCTTAATTCGGAAGAAATGAAAGTTTGGTGCAGAAGAGCAATGGCCACCTTACCACTACTTGCATGTGTTTTAATATAGGTTGTCAGGTAATTCGCATGTCAATTTAAATTCACTAGCTCGATCAAAATTGACCATCTAATTCTCTTAGTTGACGTGCACGGGATAATATTGCGTCTTCCAGGGTTCTCATGGTCTGCGGAGACGCTGCTCCAGCACGTGTCGCGACCGCAACGCGCAGAGTTCGGGCGTCTAGAGCGGGTTCAGAAACGTAGACTGTCGCCCGATACGCTTTGTCACCGCCGGGTGGCACGCCGTAACCCATTACGATTACGCCAGAGAATGGATCGATAGTTTCAATTGGCATGAAGTCGAGCACTTCCAATGCGGCCTGCCAAATGTATCGGTTTACCTTGACGGGTGTTTGGGACAGGTCTCTATTTAAAGCGTCCCAAATTGTGGTCTGTTTGCTCTCATCTTCAAGCGCTGGAACGCCAATCTGACTGCCTGAATCCTCCGACTTGAATACTTTTTCTAATTGTGAACATCCCGAAATCGCTGACAGAGTTAAAATAACACTGAATATAGACAACATACGCGGCATTCTGCTCTCCTTCAGTCGCTAAACAGTGATTAACCTATCGATCAACGCGGAGCAAGCGTTGAAGTTTGAGTGCATTATGTGTTTAGACATATCGCAATTAAACTTTGCATTGGACAGCGCGCAAAACTCAAGTGTGGCAATCATGCATCACGTTACATAATGGATTGCGCTCACTTGATGTTTAAGTTGCAACTCATCAAAAAATTTAGGAAACAGCAACCATAGGCGCCGGCACGTGCGCGCCAGGAAACTTTATTAAAAGGTAGAAAACATGAAAAAAGTTCTTCTTACAACAACAGCGTTGGTAATGACTGCTGGCGTTGCAGCAGCCGACGTATCATTCAGCGGCGAAGCAGGTATCGCATTCGTTGATGACAACGGTGCATCAGACGCGACACGTGACGGTATGTTCGTTGCTTCACACTATGACATGAACGTAGCAATTTCAGCGGAAGCTTCAAACGGTTTGACAATGTCAGCAGGCTTCGACATGGGTTCTGGTGAAAAAATCGACTATGATGATGATGACGCACTAGAGGTACAGGGTCAAACTGTAGGTGACGCAGACGTTGCAGTATCATACGCTGGTTGGACATTGACTGTTGACCAAAACGGTATCGACAACCTGTTTGACGATGACCAGCAAGAAGATATGAGCGTTGCAGGCTCAATCGGTGACCTGTCTGTTGCAGTAACAACTGACTTGGAAAACAGCACAAACTCATACAAGCTTGGCTACTCGCTAGGTGACATTGCGCTAACATTGACTGGTACAAACAACGATGACGCTGGTGGCGACGCATCTGGTATCTCTGTATCATACCCAATGGGTGCGTTGACAATATCAGCGTCTGTATCAGACGAATCAGACGACGGTGAAGATGACACATCAATCGGCCTAACATATGCAATGGACGCGATTACTGTATCATACACTTCAATCACACCAGGTTCTGCTGGCTCAATGGGCGACGAGTGGGATGCAAAAATCTCATACGCAACCGGTGCAATGTCAGCATCAATCGCACTAGACGAAGCGGACGCGACAACTATGATTGCTGAATATGACTTGGGTGGTGCGACAGCATTTGCTGCAATGCACGACAAGCCTGGCACAGCTAGCGACTTGACAGCATTCGGTGTAAACTTCAAGTTCTAATCATTTGATTAGCGCATGATATATTGAGCGGCGCTATGATAGTGCCGCTCTTTTGCGTAAGGCAGTATTTAATCTCAGAGAGATGAAAGGACATACTATGAAAAAAGTAGTCGTAGGTTTGGTTCTTGCTCTAACAGTTGCAGCGTGTTCAGCGCCTACAACACCAGCAAGCACAATGGTTACACCTGAGCCAACTTCACAGAAGATGTAAGGTGTACTGAGCGACACAGTTGCTCGTATAAGTTAGGAAAAAGCGTTGCATGGGCAGCGCTTTTTTTGTTTCGAAGCACTGAGTACGGCACATTGTAGTGCAAGCGCTGCTATGCGCTGCCTGCACCGTGCCAACTGAGCAGACTGTGGCAAGTGCTGCTCTAACCAACGTAGGTGCGCACACTCACGCTGTAATGTACGCTGTGCAGCAAGCTGCGTACGCTTAGCCACTACAGCAACTCAACTGCACGTGCCAACTGTGCGTCATTCACATCTATATAGCGTTGGGTGACTGAGATGCTGCTGTGCCCAGCTAACTCTGCAAGCACACGCACACCCACACCTTTGTTGGCAAGCTGGGTGATGAAGGTGCGACGCGGTGTATGTGAGGTTGCACCACGTAGTCCACAGTCTGCAAATACAGTGAGAAACAGTTGGCACATGGTGTTGGCACTGAAGTGTCCACCTTTGCGGCTCTCAAACAGGGGTGCTGTAGGCTCAACACTGTACAGAGTTGGGCGGTACTGCTCCAGTGCGCTACGCAGTGTACGATTGATATACACTGTGCGTGTGCGTGCTCCTTTGGTTTGGCTGCGCGGTAGGACAAATGCATCACGCACAGCACCCTCTGCATCATAGGCATCTCCCACACACAGTGCTGCAAGTTCTTTGGCTCTCAGTCCAGTGTTGAATGCGAAGGTGAATATGGTGCTGTCTCGTGTGCTGTTGCGTCGTGTTCGAAGATAACGTTGTACCCGTTTAATCTGCGCCTCATCCAGTGTGCGTGCTTGTGCCATGTGGCGTTCTTCTTATGATTGAAACTTTGGATTTTTCCACCTAGATCATCACTAGAAGGAGGAATGCAATGTCGATCAAAGAAATTAAAATACGTATTCATAGGGCCGCAATTGAGGCCGCGCGTGACGCAGATGAAATTTCGTTAATTGCGGTGTCAAAGGTTCAACCCAACGCGCGTGTTCAAGCCGTTTTAGAAGCTGGCCACAAAACATTTGGCGAAAACCGAGTGCAAGAGGCATTCGGCAAATGGCCAGATTTTCAACAAACCTTCGGGAAATTGGATTTACACCTGATTGGCCCATTACAGACGAATAAGGCGCGACAGGCCGTTGAATTGTTCGGGACGATCCATTCCGTAGATCGTCCGAAATTGGCCACCACCTTGGCGCGATTGGCCCAAGAACGGGGCGCATCCCCCGATATTTTCATTCAGGTGAATACCGGGGAAGAGCCACAAAAGGCGGGTATCCTGCCATCGGAAACAGATGCATTTGTGTCCGAATGCCGTGCGCTGGACCTACCTGTAAAGGGGTTGATGTGCATCCCTCCTGTGGAGGAAGAGGCAAGTTTGCATTTCGCCCTTTTGGCCAAGATGGCCGAACGCAACGGATTGGCGGGCCTGTCCATGGGAATGTCAGATGATTTTGAAAAGGCGATCCAATTCGGCGCAACGCATATTCGCGTTGGATCCGCTATTTTCGGAGCGCGGGTGCCAGCGGCGGGATAATCAGCCGTGTTTCATATCGAATCTGTTGTGCGACCCATAATAAATGCTCGCGGCTCAGGCCGATACATCCCGAGGTTGGGGCATGTGGGCGGCGCCATTCGTGGATGAATATGGCGGATCCTGCGCCCTTGCGTGGATAGGGCCAATTCCAATCGGTTAAAATTACCAGATCATACATCGGATCGGCGCGGCGCATTTTTTCGTGCGAATAGGGGTGTGGCGCACGTACCATCATATTGTAATCAACATCGTATGCATCGTCTGACCACACATCAAATGGTTTGATCGGTATGGCCCAATCTGTGGGACGCGCCATGCGGTCACAACGATAAAGCATACCAACAATCCTGTGGGTTCCAACAGGTGTGGCGCCATCCCCTTCGCGCTTGTGTTGGGTCAGGCCACCGCGTCCAATAGAACAAGGCAGAATGCGGTTTCCTATGCGCAGCCCACGGGGTGTTAACACCATATCCATTACAATAAATGGCCCGATTTCGCCGCCTTGGTCGCAAGGTAGGCACGGTTTTCTGCCCCTTCACCAACCTTGAGTGGGACGCGCTCGACAACCTTAATCCCCTGTTTTTCCATCATTTCGATTTTCTTGGGGTTGTTTGTCATAAGGCGGATTTGCGAAATACCCATTTCACGCAGGAGTGCTGCACCGATGCGGAAATCGCGTTCGTCATCCTCAAACCCCAGGCGATGGTTGGCCTCAACCGTATCAAACCCTTTATCCTGAAGGGCATAGGCGCGCATTTTGTTGGTCAAACCGATGCCGCGCCCCTCTTGGTTCAGATAGAGCAAAACGCCCTGACCCTCGCTTCCCATCTGTGACAGCGCGCTGCGTAACTGTGGACCGCAATCACATTTCAGACTGCCCAAAACGTCGCCTGTAAAACAGGCTGAATGCAGGCGCACCAAAATGGGTTTTGCGCGATCACGGCGGCCAATTTCCATGGCATAATGTTCCTGATCAGCCGTCGGTGGGCGGAACACATGCAGACGCCCCTGATCACTGTTTTGCGTTGGCAGGCGCGCGGCAATCATATCTGCGAAATGCGGATGCGTCTGAACCAAGGTATCAATATCCGCTGAATGAAGCAGGCTAAGCCCGTTTTCACTGGCAAATTCTGCAGGATTATTGATTTCACTTAAGATCGCCGCTGGCAAAAGCTCCGCCGATTTCAATAGGGCAAGCGCGGCACTTTCCTGACCAATCGCACTGTCGCGCAGAACCTGAAACGGTCCTAAGGGGCCAGCGGATAAATCACGCGATGGATCGGCGACGGATTTCACCCAGAGCAGGTCACGGTCATCCGTGATCGAAATCTGCGCAAAATCGCCATCATAACACGCGACCTTCAATGTTTCGGCACGGCGGGCAGTGATGATCAATCGCGTATCATTAAAATGGTCCCGAAAACTGTCGAAGCGTGCTTGGTCAATCACTTCGGCGGAATAAATAAGACTGGCCGATGTCCCAACAACAACGACTGGGGCACCCATGCGCAGATCGGCACGCGCGCGGGCAAGCTTTTGTTTTATGTCCAGGCCAAAGATGCTCATGTCAATGGTGTAGCTGTAAATTGGGGCAAGGGGAACGGGCGATTGTTTCATTTAGTCGGTGAAATGTTTCAAAAATCATGCTTTTCGACACATTGATGTGAAATCAGGGATCGCAACCTTGTGAAACAGAAACTGCGCCGCCATCTTTGACGCAACAGGAGTTTATGATGCCACAGTTGAAAAATATCTTACTTGTTGATGATGACGATGATCTGCGCGAAGCCTTGGCCGAGCAGTTGATTTTATTGGATGAGTTTGAAGTTGCAGAAGCGGCAAATGGCCAAGAGGCACAAGTCCACGCGAAAGGTGCGGATTACGATTTGATCATGTTGGATGTCGGTCTGCCTGATACAGATGGTCGCGAGCTGTGCAAATGGATGCGAAAGCAGGGTGTAAAAGCGCCCGTCATTATGCTGACGGGGCATGACACAGATTCGGATACGATCCTTGGGCTTGATGCTGGTGCCAATGATTATGTCACGAAACCCTTTAAGTTTCCCGTTCTGTTGGCGCGGATTCGTGCCCAATTACGACAGCATGAACAATCCGAGGATGCCACATTTGTAATCGGTCCATATGTCTTTAAGCCAAGTGCCAAGGTGCTGATGACCGAGGATGGCAAAAAAGTACGTTTGACGGAAAAAGAAACTAACATATTGAAATTCTTACATCGTTCAACCGAAGGGGTGGTTCCAAGAGAGCAACTTTTGCACGAAGTTTGGGGCTATAATGCAGGTGTCACCACGCACACGTTAGAGACGCATATTTATCGTTTGCGCCAGAAAATAGAACCAGATCCGTCACAAGCGCGCCTTCTTGTGACCGAATCTGGGGGTTACAAATTAGTCTCATGATGACAGGTGGCATTAACGAAACTTATAATATTTGCTAGTTTGTTGACGTTACCTAAGTTGTAAGTCGAGACGAATCCCGTGCATATCCGGGAATAGATATGCGTCCTCCCTGTTGGACTAACCCGAGCTTTGCTCGGGTCTTTTTTTATAGATCCAGCCGCCGCGGTCCGGGTCCATCCTGTGCCATGATATCTTGGGGATTATAGAGCCAGCAGCTTTTCAAAGATAAACACCCGCACCCAATGCAGTCTGATAGTGTGACACGCAGTTTTTGCAGTTTCTCGATTTTCGCATCAAGACTTTCCCGAAACTTTTCCGACAGTTGCTCCTAATCTTCGGCAGTTGGGGTGCGTTCGTTTGGTAATGAATCCAGCAATTCTTTAATCTGGGGCAAAGCGTAGCCAAGTTTTTTGTGCCGCGATGACAAAGCTGACCCGTCGAATTTGCGTGCGCTCAAATCGCCGATGGCCACCTCCATTTTGATTTGACGGAATTAATCCGTTATCATCATAAAAACGGATTGTTGATACAGGTAGCCCTGCACGATGCGAAAACGCTCCAATGGAAATTTCTGACATTAAAAAAGGTTGTGATCTAAAGTATACTTGAGCTCTTACAAACGTAGTCGGTCATAAAATTAAAAGGATGGATACCATGTATATCCGTTTAAAAAACGTTAACGTGACAAGACCTAACCCACAAAAAACAGCGAATTGGATGCAAAAAGTCTTTGATTGGTCGGTATGATGGGAGGAAGAGATCTAAGATAATGGATACAGCGTTCATATTGGGGATACTGATTCTTATATTGCAATCTATAAATCAGGGCTAAAAACTGCCCCCTATCAGCGATCTTATGCGATGCCAGGACATGTCAATCACGTTGGGATTGTTGTTGATGATCTGGATGAAATCGAACAACGCGTAAGGTCAGTTGGATTTGAACCGCACATGCATGCGAATTATGAACCCGGGCGTAGATTTTATTTCTTTGATGACACGGGGCTAGAGATTGAAGTCGTCTCGTATAACAGCTGATTGCATTTAGCGTCGCGTTTATCATATGTCTGTATATCAACTGCAAATAGGAGCGCGGCGTGACATTTACCCTTGCCACATGGAACATCAATTCGGTTCGATTACGGAAAAACCTTGTTATGGATCTGATGCGAGAAGAGGGGCCAGATGTATTGTGCCTACAGGAATGTAAATCCCCCGTGGATAAAATGCCAACGGATGAATTTGCAGAACTCGGGTATCCGCATTTTGTTGCAAACGGTCAAAAGGGATACAATGGCGTCGCGATTTTTTCCAAAACACCCATTGTCGAAGTTGGCCGTTATGAATTTGCAGGCCTTGATCACGCGCGCCATATCGCGGGACAGTTGGAAAATGGTGTGACAATTCACAACTTTTACGTTCCAGCAGGTGGGGATGAACCCCATCGTGAAAAGAATATCAAGTTCGCTCAAAAGCTAGACTACCTAACAGATATGCGGGATCATTTTGCGGCAGATACCCCAACCAAATCGATCCTTGTTGGCGATTTGAATATAGCACCGCGCGAAGATGATGTTTGGGACCACAAAAAAATGTTGAAAGTGGTGAGCCATACCCCCATCGAAGTTGAACATTTGGCCGAAGTGCAAGCAGCAGGCAAGTGGGTGGATGTTACCCGTCAGGATATCGCAGATGGATTGCTGTATTCTTGGTGGTCCTACCGTGCCAAGGATTGGGACGCGGCGGACAAAGGTCGCCGTCTTGATCACATCTGGGCGACGCCTGATATTTCAGACGCTGCGCATTCAAGCCGCATCTTGCGTCATGTACGCGGTTGGGAGCAGCCCAGCGATCACGCCCCAGTTTTTGCCAGTTTTGACCTTTGATTTTCTGAATTAAAACTCCATATAGGGTGCAACACTTAGAGACGAGGCCGTGCCGATGTTAGAATTAGGAAATTCAACACCCCCAGCAGATGATTTGATTCAGGACGTAAGCGAAGCAAACTTTATGGAAGCAGTTGTGGACGCAAGTCAAACGACGCCCATTATTGTTGATTTTTGGGCCCCGTGGTGCGGGCCCTGCAAAACGCTTGGCCCTGCGCTTGAGGCGGCGGTGAAAGAGGCGAACGGTGCCGTCAAAATGGCCAAGATCAACGTTGATGAAAATCAAATGATTGCGGGCCAAATGCGTGTTCAGTCGATCCCAACTGTTTATGCGTTTTATCAGGGGCAACCGATTGATGGTTTCCAAGGCGCCTTGCCAGGTTCGGAAATCAAAGGCTTTGTTGATCGGGTGATTGAGGCAGCAGGCGGTTCTGCAGATGGCGGGTTGTCGGATGCGATCGACGCAGCAGAGCAGATGTTGGCAGACGGTGCTGCGGCAGATGCGGCCGAAACATTTGCGGCGATTTTGGGCGAGGACGGAATGAGTGCACCCGCCTACAGCGGTTTGGCACGCGCTTATATGGCATTGGATGATTTGGATCAAGCCGAGGCCGTTTTGAACGGCGTACCAGCGGAAATTTCCGACACGCCCGCGATTGATGCAGCATATGCGCAGCTTGCGCTGGCACGCCAAGCGCAGGATGCAGGTCCATTGGGTGAATTGCTGGCGGCGGTTGAGGCAGATGCAAACAACCATCAAGCGCGTTTTGATTATGCCCAGGCGTTGCACGCGGCAGGTCAGGTTGAAGAGGCAGTTGAACAATTGTTGCAACTGTTCCGTCGTGACCGTGAATGGAACGAGGGTGCCGCAAAAGAGCAGCTATTCACAATTTTTGACGCGTTAAAGGCAAATGATCCAATTGTCCTGAACGGACGGCGGAAGCTGAGCTCGATGATATTTGCTTAAACGAAACCACGAGCTAAGTTACAAGCATGGCGTTTTCATTTGATCTTCCAGATAGCATTCCGGTCTTCCCGCTTCCCAAGGCGGTGTTGTTGCCGCGATCACGGCTGCCACTTCATATTTTTGAACCTCGCTATCTCAGCATGATTGAGGATGCGATGAAAACCCCGGGTCGATTGATTGGGATGATTCAGCCTGCGGGTGAAGATCGTCTGCACACCATTGGGTGCGCTGGACGGTTAACGCAGTTTTCAGAAACAGATGATGGCCGCTATATGATTACCCTAACTGGTGTATCACGGTATCGTTTGCAGGACGAGATTGAGGGTTTCACGCCGTATCGTAAATTTAATGTGGTTTGGGACGGGTTTGATGCGGATCGCAAGAACGCCGAGAGCGATAAAGGTATGAACCGCGAAGCCCTATTTGGATTGTTGCAACGCTATTTCGAAGGTCGCGGTCTATCAACAGATTGGGAAGCGATGAAAGAGGCCGAGGATGAATTGTTGATCAATTCATTGTCGATGCTTTTGGATTTTGAGACCGAAGATAAGCAAGCATTGCTTGAGGCGCCTTCGTTGATTACGCGGCGCGAAACGCTTATTACATTGATCGAATATAGCCTTCGCAGCGGGGGAGAGGCCATTGTCCAATGACAGAAACACCGCAATTTGACCGCCGTATGCTCGAGGCACTGATTTGTCCAACGACGCATACGACGCTGGAATACGATCGTGACCGCCAAGAATTGGTATCTAAAAAGGCAAAATTGGCCTTTCCTATACGTGATGGCATACCAATTATGTTGGTCGATCAGGCGCGTTCAATTGACGATGTGGCCTAACGCATCAAATAAGGAAGGTCTTTTGTGCCAAGGCCTGCGGCTTCTCGGATAAAACTTCTGCGCATTTTTGGCATCTGATTGACAATGCCAAGACCAAGCGCGCGTCCAGCGCGCAGCAATGCATTTGAGTTTGAGAAAAGCTTGTTAAATCCATCGGTTGCCAGTGCCAACAAATTCACATCAAAGCGCCGCCACTCCTGGTAGCGTTCCAAAACATCAATAGCCCCGATGTTTTCACCACGATGATGGGCATCTTGCAGCACATGGCAGAGTGCCGCGATATCCTTTAATCCTGCATTTAATCCTTGGCCTGCAATTGGGTGGATGCCATGCGCCGCATCGCCGATCAGCGCAAACCGTGGTTTAACGAATTCTTCTGCGATGCTTAGGCTAAGGGGGTATTTATACCGTTTCCCAGCCAATTTAATATCGCCCAGAAAATCCCCAAAACGCGGGCGCAGAACAGAGAGATAGGCAGCGTCATCCAACCGCATAATATCGTTCGCATGTTCGTGTGTTTCGCTCCAAACGATTGAAGATCGATTGTTTGTCAGTGGCAAAATGGCCAAGGGGCCTTGCGGCATGAAATACTGATAGGCGGTCGCGTTATGGGTGTTTTCATGTTCAATGGCGCACACCAATGCGCTTTGCCCATAGTCCCACCCTTTACGACGGATACCCGCGCGTGTCGCTGTTGCGCTTTGACGTCCGTCAGCGGCGATCAATAACTTGCCTGTGTAATCCTGTCCTGCATCTGTGGTCACGCTGGCACATTCTGCTGTGCACTGATGCAATTGAATTTTTACATTGGGGAAATAGTCGATCTGGTCATTTTTATCGACGGCCGCTTGAAGCACAGGGCGCAGGTATCTGTCCTGCACCATATGACCCATCGGGCCTTCTTCAATTTCGTTGTGATCAAAATGCAAAAAGAAGGGGGACGGACCATCTGGTAATTGTCCCTCGCAAACTTTGATATCCAGCATTGGCTGTGCGTGATCTTTCAGTGCATCCCAAAGACCAAGGGACCGCATCATACGAACAGAGGTCAGTGACAGGGCGTAGGAACGTCCGTCAAACCCCGTTTCTAACTGATCGCTCATTTTATGTGCGTCAAACAGTGCAACGCTCAATCCAAATTGCGCTGCGCCAAGCGCCATTGCCGCGCCGTTTAAGCCCGCGCCAATAATCAGGATATCATAGGGTTTTTTCATACCTCGACATATGCATCTGTCAGAGGCATTGTCCAGTGTTGCGATTGTCGCTAGGCTGCCCAAAAATAGATGATTGGGTGGATTGATGACTGATATATTACAGTTAACGGCGACAGAACTTGGCGAGGCGATTGATAAAGGTGATCTGGGTCCTGTTGAGATTACCAAGACATATCTGGATGCGATCACCGCGCATCCCCTTTCCCCCCGCATTTATTCCGAACTGACCCAAGACCGCGCATTGGCCGAGGCCAAGGATGCAGAAGAGCGCGCGCGGCTGGGACTGCGGCGATCACCACTTGATGGTGTGCCAATCAGTTGGAAAGATTTGTACGATACAGCAGGGATCAAAACAGAAGCGGGTTCTTTGCTGCTAAAGAACCGTGTGCCATCCAAAGATGCGCTGGTTCTGAAACATGCAACTGCAATGGGGACTGTGTGTTTGGGAAAAACACATATGTCTGAATTGGCGTTTTCTGGTCTGGGGCTAAACCCAAAGACCGCAACATCGCCTTGTGTTCATGACACAGATGCGGTTTCTGGTGGGTCATCATCTGGGGCGGCGGCCTCTGTCGCGTTTGGGTTGGCGCCCATTGCGATTGGGTCGGATACGGGGGGATCGGTGCGTATTCCATCGGTTTGGAATGATTTGGTGGGTTTAAAAACAACATCGGGCAGGCTGAGTTTAACAGGTGTTGTGCCACTGTGTGCGCGTTTTGACACGGTTGGTCCGCTGGCGAAATCTGTGACAGATGCCGCACATGTTTTGGCCGTGTTAGAGGGGCGCAAGGCAATAGATCTGACGCCTCCGACATTAAAAGGACGGCGGCTTGCGATTTTGAAAACAGTGGCGATGCAGGACTTGCGTAATGCGCCGCAAAGTGCATTTGAAACGGCGGTTGCAAAATTCACCGAGGCAGGTGCAGAGATTGTTGAAATCGAAATCCCCGAAGTCGAACAATCATTCGCACATGCGGCTATTTTGTTCGCCGCAGAAGCCTATGGCACATGGGGTGCCGAGATTGAGGCAAATCCCGATATGATGTTTGAACCGATTTTAGAGCGATTCCGTGGTGGTGCGGATTTCAAAGCGGCAGATTATGTTGCAGCGTGGCAAGATCTTGAGCGTTTGCGGAAGGCGTATTTGTCAAAAACCGCTGGATTTGATGCGGTGATTTTGCCAACAGCCCCCAGCACCCCGCCGAACATTGAACGTTTGTTAAACGATGATGACTATTACATTACCGAAAACCTGATGGCCTTGCGCAATACGCGCATTGGTAACCTTATGGGAGTATGTGCGCTGACACTGCCAACGGGCATTCCAAGTTGTGGTGTCATGTTGATGGGACATCCAATGCAAGAAGAGCGCTTGCTACGCCTTGGCTTAGCCGCCGAAGCGGCCTTGGGTTAAGCCCAGCTGAGGGATTTTCGTCACATAACAAATGATTATGCTGCTTTTTCTGGACGAAAGCGCTGTCATCCGCTATCCTCATAAAAAACGGGACAAAGATCCCGACACATGAGGCAGATTTGAATGGAGTTCCCTGAGCGGTTTTCGGACCTTCCGGACTATGCGTTCCCGCGTTTGCGCGCCCTGTTGGATCACCATCCTGCAGGCGGTGATGTCCTGCATATGACGATTGGTGAACCCAAACACGCCTTTCCTGGTTGGGTCAGTGATATCCTAAATGATGCAATGGGCGGATTGAACTCCTATCCTGCCAATGATGGAACACCCGAGCTACGCAATGCCATTGCTGATTGGGTGAAACGGCGTTTCGCTGTAGGGATTGATGCGGACACTCAAGTTTTGGCGTTAAATGGAACGCGCGAAGGTTTGTATAATGCGGCAATGGCATTGTTGCCCGAACATAAAAACGGACAAACGCCCATCGTTCTGATCCCTAATCCATTTTATCAGGTATACATGATTGCTTCGATTTCAGTGTGTGCGGAGCAGGTCTTTGTTCCGGCTGATGCAGAAAATGGATTCTTGCCAGATTATACATCCCTGTCTACTGAAATACTTAATCGGACGGTTGCTGCTTATATCTGCTCCCCATCAAATCCACAGGGGGCCATCGCGTCACGTGAATATTTGGAAACTCTTATTGGCTTGGCGGAGAAATACGATTTCCGCATTTTTGCAGATGAATGTTACAGCGAAATATATCGCGGTGATGCACCAGTTGGTGCTTTGCAGGTTGCCCATGAAATGGGGGCCGACCCCGAACGTGTTGTGATTTTCCATTCCCTGTCGAAACGTTCCAACCTACCAGGGTTGCGTTCAGGGTTTGCCGCGGGTGGGCCAAAAACCATTGCGCATATGAAACGTTTGCGTGCCTATTCAGGTGCCCCATTGCCAGGACCATTGCAGGCGGTGTCCGCACGCGTTTGGCAGGATGAGGCGCATGTCGTGGAAAATCGCGCGCTTTATGCAGAAAAATTCGACGCTGCAGATCAAATATTTGCGGGGATAGACGCCTATCATTCGCCCGAGGCAGGCTTTTTCCTTTGGTTAAATGTGGGTGATGGCGAAGCAGCCGCACTGCGCCTGTGGCAGGAAACGGGCGTACGTGTATTGCCGGGACGGTATCTCTCAAAAGAAACAGAGCAAGGGGCGCCCGGCGCTCCGTATATTCGGGTGGCTTTGGTCGCTCCAAAAGAAGAGGCAGAGCGCGGATTAATTCGCCTGCGCGATTGTTTATATAAGTAACGAGGTCAGATATGGCATATCATCAGGCACGTGGTCGCGATCCACTCATTGATAGCTCGGTTCAAGAAACGCTTGAACGTAGGGGTGTTGAACTTTTGGGGATTGCGATGATGATTATCGGCGTTCTCGCTGCATTGATCATCTACAGTTATTCGCCAGCTGATCCGGGTCTATTTTCTGCCTCTGATGCGCCTGTTCAAAACTTACTGGGGATCACAGGTGCCACAATTGCATCCCCTGTGTTCCTAATTTTGGGCTGGGGCAGTTGGTCTCTTGTCGCTCTCTTTTTGGTATGGGGTGGGCGGTTGACCCTTCACAAAGGATCAGAGCGTGCAACCAGTCGCGCAATTTTCGCACCTGTTGGTGTGGCTTTGGTTGCAATCTATGCTGCAACACTTGTCCCTGATGCGACTTGGACGCATAGCTTTGGATTGGGGGGGTTATTCGGGGATACCGTTGTTGGATTTCTGCTGACGGCTGTTCCGATAAATGCAAAAATTGCGATCGTTCTATTATCCGTTCTTTCGGCGATCCTTATGATGATTGTTGGGGCCTTTGTGCTGGGCTTTGATAAAGAAGAACTACGATCAATTGCACGTTTCTTGTATGTCAGTTTGGTAATGACCTATGCGCACATTATGACTTTGGCGGGTCGTGAAACAGAACGCGCGGTGGCAAAGGTGTATGATGTTCAGCAGAATTCACAAGCCAAACGAAAGGCGCGTTTGCAGATGCAAACGACCGAGGTTGTTGAGCCTATCCCAGAGGGATTTGGGCAAGAGCAGCCAGAAAAGCCAAGCCTTCTTGCGCGGATGCCAAAGCTGATTAAACGTCAAGAAACATTGCCAGAGCCAGAATTGGTAGAAGCGGCATTTAATACAGAAGCAAGTGCTCCAGGCGAGGAGCGCATACGTTCATGTATCGCGGATGCCATCAAAAATCGCTTGATGCCCGAAACTGTACCCGTCGAAGAAGAAAAACCATTAACCAAAGGATTGGGACGGGGGCCTGATGCGCTTGTTTTAGATGGGGACGAACCACTGGCTCCGTATGAACGTGTGGAACCGCGTTTGACACTGTCGCCACGACTGCCGGAACAGCCTGAGCAGGTACCACTTGATCTAAGTGTGCATGCGGATTCAGAGGACGACTTAGAAGCGTTCCAAGACGAAATCGATGAGCCAGTTGATATGAGTTATCGCGCACAGGTGTTTGAACCCAAAAAGGTGGTGCAACCTGCAGCGCGCAAATCCATCCAGAAATCAACACGCGCTTTGGCAGAGGCACAGCCTGCGTTGAAATTTGATGATCGTCAGGCGGAATATGAACTGCCGCCGCTTAACCTTTTGACCAATCCCACCAGCATTTCGCGACACGTGTTATCGGATGAGGCGTTAGAGGAAAATGCGCGCCTGTTGGAATCTGTTTTGGATGATTATGGCGTGAAAGGCGAAATTGTCAGTGTGCGCCCAGGTCCCGTTGTCACAATGTATGAATTGGAACCTGCACCAGGTCTTAAGGCCAGCCGAGTAATTGGTTTGGCAGATGACATTGCACGATCCATGTCCGCGCTTTCCGCACGTGTTTCAACGGTGCCAGGCAGATCGGTGATTGGTATCGAATTGCCGAACGAAAACCGCGAAAAAGTTGTGCTGCGTGAAATTTTGTCCAGTCGTGCATTTGGCGACGGAAACCAAAAACTGCCACTTGCGTTGGGCAAAGATATCGGTGGTGAACCCATGGTCGCCAATTTGGCGAAAATGCCTCACCTATTGATTGCGGGGACGACGGGTTCGGGTAAATCGGTTGCGATCAACACGATGATTTTGTCACTGCTTTACAAACTGACACCAGAAGAATGTCGTTTAATCATGATCGATCCCAAGATGTTGGAGCTGAGTGTTTATGACGGTATTCCGCATCTTCTTTCGCCCGTTGTGACAGATCCTAAAAAGGCGGTTGTTGCCCTAAAATGGGTCGTTGGCGAAATGGAAGAGCGCTATCGCAAGATGTCCAAAATGGGTGTTCGAAATATCGATGGCTATAACAGTCGCGTTAATGATGCGTTGTCCAAGGGCGAAATGTTCAGCCGTACTATTCAGACTGGTTTTGATGACGAAACAGGCGATCCTGTTTTTGAAACAGAAGAATTCCAGCCAGAGAAAATGCCCTATATCGTCGTAATAGTTGACGAAATGGCAGATTTGATGATGGTCGCGGGCAAAGAGATTGAGGCCTGTATTCAGCGCCTTGCACAAATGGCTCGGGCATCGGGTATTCACCTGATCATGGCGACACAACGCCCTTCTGTTGATGTGATTACAGGTACGATCAAGGCGAACTTCCCCACACGTATTTCGTTCCAAGTAACCTCAAAAATCGACAGCCGAACGATTTTGGGCGAAATGGGTGCCGAACAGCTTTTGGGTATGGGGGACATGCTATATATGGCAGGTGGTTCAAAAATCACGCGGTGCCATGGTCCTTTTGTTGCGGATGAAGAAGTCGAGGAAATCGTCAACCACCTTAAGGCATATGGCCCACCTGAATATAAGTCGGGGGTTGTGGAAGGACCCGATGACGATAAGGCAGGTGGCATTGATATGGTGCTGGGATTGGGTGGCAACACAGACGGCGAAGATGCATTGTATGATCAAGCCGTTGCAGTCGTGCTGCAAGATCGCAAGGTCTCAACCAGCTATATTCAACGTAAACTTGCCATTGGGTATAATAAGGCCGCGCGTTTGGTCGAACAAATGGAAGATGAAGGTTTGATTTCAGCAGCGAACCACGTGGGTAAACGAGAAATCCTTGTCCCTGAACAGCAATAAATCGCCCATTTCAGGATACCACACTTCACCAAAGCGTGATGGGGGTATCATCGTGAAACGGGGTTGAATATGTTGATGATATGAACAAATTTTCAATTGCCGCGGCTCTTACATCGCTCTTATTCTCAACCGCCGCGTTTGCGGATAAACTGTCATTGGCACAATTGTCAGAGTATCTGAATAAGATGACGACCGCCCAATCGTCGTTTCACCAAATCAATGCCGATGGCAGTCGGGATACAGGTGACATTTATATTCAACGTCCTGGTCGCATACGGTTTGAATACGATCCGCCAAATTCGGCGTTGGTTCTGGCGGTGTCAAACACGTTGTCGGTCTTTGATCCCCAAGGCGATGGAATGCCTCAAAATTATCCGTTGGATAAAACGCCGCTGGGCTTGGTTCTGGCAAAACATGTTGATCTGGAAAATGCACGCATGGTCGTTGGCCACCATTATGATGGAACCGCGACGATCCTAAGCGTTCAGGACCCCGATCATCCAGAACGCGGTCGGATGGATTTTTATTTCACAGGACCCGAGATTGACATGCGCCAATGGGCGCTTTTCAACGAAAGTGGTGAACGGACAATTTTTGTTCTGGATGATTTGCAGCTTGGCGGAAAACTCCGCTCAAGCTTATTTAATGTCTCACTGGAAATTATGCAGCGTACGCAGCGTGATTGATTTAGCTGCGTCCGCAAATGCGTAACTGACGTTCGTATGTATTGCCACGTGCGCGCACCTTGGCGGATACATCCAACAACCATCGTTTTGAATTATATGAACGGCGTTTGTATCCGGTACGACCTTCGTGATAGGCAAGGTACTGGTTGCGCGTATCGCTTAGCGAAATGCCAAGCTCGCGATTTGAAGCTGCCAAATACCAACCGATGAAATCAGCGGCATCATAAATGTCGTCACGACGCGCACCAAGGCGTCCAGTAGACTGGCGATATTCTTTCCAAGTGCCATCAATCGCCTGTGAATATCCGAATGCGGAACTTTGACGGCCTGTAGGGATGACGCCAAGGATATATTTCATGGGTGTGCGCGCGTCAGCTTTGAACCTGCTCTCTTGGTGAATAATCGCCATCTGTACGTGAACAGGAACGCCCCATTTACGCTTTACAGCTTGAAAAGCCCGATCAAAGGCAGGTCGTTGTGCCAAAATTGAGCACGCGTTGTCCAAGTTTCTTGGTGGGCTATAACGGGCGACGCCGCAAGAGGCCACAAGAAGAAGTAAGATAACTGCGCGAAGGGTACTGCTCATAATCGCCTCTCGCTTTTATAATTTTGCGCCATTGTAGCTAAATTGTTGGACTTTAAAAAGCACAATTCTGTGAAGGTGCCAGAATAGTGGCGAATGACCAAAAAAACCCATGGTGCGAATTTTAACACGTTTGGACAAAGAATGTCGCCCAATTGATCACAGATTGTTTCTCGTTTTAGCGAATGTGATCCTAGACAAATTGGGTGTAAAACAGTATCCAGCGGACTCGGGGGTATTTGTGTGTATGAACCAACAGTTTGCAAAATATAATCTTGGCCAGATCGTGCGTCATCGCAAACATCCGTTTCGCGGTGTTGTGTTTGATGTTGATCCAGAGTTTGCAAATACAGAGGAATGGTATGAGTCTATTCCAGAAGACAGCCGCCCCGCGAAAGAGCAACCGTTCTATCATTTATTGGCTGAAAATGATCATAGCTTCTATGTGGCCTATGTATCTGAACAGAACCTAGTTGCGGATTATTCTGGCGAACCCGTCGAACATCCTGACATTCCAGACATGTTCGGTCCCTTTCAGGATGGCCAGTATTCATTGCATTTTCAGTTGAATTAATACCCGATTGCGCAACCATCCTTGCGTGGGTCCGAACCGCCGAGCAAGAATCCATCACTGTTTTCCAATATGGCCTGCGCGCCACCGATGGGTGGCATGGTTTGGTTAACATCATGCCCCAAGTCCAATAGCCCTTGAACCACTGTTGGATCATAGCTTGGTTCAACATTTAGAACATCACCTTCCGCAAAGCTTCTTGGTCCATCAAGGGCGGCTTGGATATCCATACCGTAATCAACAAGGTTGGACAGCACGCGTATATGCCCACAGGGTTGGTATTGTCCCCCCATCACGCCCAGCGGCATGGCGTTTCCGTTTCCTTCGCGCAGCATACCTGGAATAATCGTATGCATTGGACGTTTTCCAGGTTTCAACTCGTTTGGATGTCCCTTTATCAGGTTAAAGCCTGCACCACGGTTTTGGAACAAAACTCCGTATTTGCGGCTGGCAATTCCTGATCCGAAACCATGGAAAATTGAATAGATAAGCGATACTGACATGCGGTCACGATCAACCACGGAAATGTATACTGTGTCTTTGTGAACGGCTTCGGTGATTTCGCTGACACGTTTGTTCACTTTGGTTTTTGAAATCAGCGCGCTAAGTTCATTCGCCAATTCGGTTGATAACATACGTTCTGTTCCATCGGTCACCGTTGGATCAGCGATCAGTCGGTTGCGCGCGTCATAGGCCAGTTTTGAAATTTCGGCCTCGATATGCGCACGTTCAACTCCATAAGGATCAAGTGAAGCGATATCAAAATTTTTCAGCATGTTCGCCATCAAAATCGCTGTCGCACCCTGGCCATTTGGTGGATGCTCGATCAATTCGTATTTGCCATAAGACCCAGAAATCGGCTTGGTATACTCCGCGCGCGCATCCGCAAAATCATCTTCGGTGTGCTGTCCTCCAAGAGAACGTAGTGTTTCAACCATATCAGCGCAGACGTCACCGCTATAAAAACCGTCACGTCCTTGGGCTGCGATTTTTTCAATGACCTCAGCTTGTCCAGGATAGGAAAAACGGGTGCCTGTTGCGGGTGCTGATCCATTATTTGTGAAAAACGGAATTGCCGTTTCGTGAAAGGTATCTAACAGGTTGGACCAATCATACCCAACCCTTGGTGCAACTGCGACGCCGTTGCGCGCATACTGAATTGCGGGCTGCAAAATGCGGTCTAATCCCAACTTTCCCCAATCTTCACTAAGGGTACAAAATGCATCAATGGCCGTGGGTATTGTAACGGCACTTGGGTCGCGCAGTGGGACCTTGTCATGTCCTGCTTCCCGCAACTTATCCGCAGTTAGGTTTGCTGGCGCACGACCAGATCCGTTCATCGCAAGAACGTCATCACGTCCCGCTGGCGAGAACAAGACAAAGCAATCCCCGCCTATGCCCGTCATCTGTGGTTCGCAAATGCCCAATAAAACGGCACCGGCAATCGCCGCATCCATTGCGTTGCCGCCATCCTTTAAAACATCGACCGCGGCCTGTGCTGCAATAGGATGGGATGTGGCGCACATGCCATTTTCCGCAAAAACGGTTGATCGACCTTTGGAATAGAAATCGCGCATATTAAATCTCCTGTTGGAATAAGAGTAATATGCAAAGCGATATTGGCAACCACAATTGCTCTCGATGCCGGACACCTTGGGGCGTAAGTCCAACACCGAGAAAAGCCAATTGTGCGGCTTGTAAGAATAGTATTCACCCAGCGATGCGACGAATTTGAGTGCGAAAGAAGGATTCTTTGGGGCAGTGTTATTTTTTTGAAAAATAGAGGCGCAGGGTATTGAACGACCCGCGTCGTTTTGAGTGCACTTTGGTGCACAGAATATCCACCAATGCCCAACCAAAGCCGCCTTCAGGCAGATCGTCAATTTCTGCTTCCAGATCGGGCATTTGGGCGTTGGTGATTGTGCCCCTCGGTTGCATCGTCCGGCATCAATAACACTTATGCATAGCCCGTCTGATGTGTACCATTTCAGCGAATTTGGGTGATTAACGCTCTCTCTGCCGTCGTGTTACGCGATGTTGTTTAACACTTCCGCTAGAACAAGTTCGACTTCACCTAAATCATACTGCGTATTTGATGTTTCCAAGACGTGCATAAATCTGCCCAATCCGATGCGAACAGCGTAAAAATCCTCTGACGTTCGCAATTGAAACCTAATCAAATTATTGCTCAATTCGATATCCTGTTACTTGTTGAACCGAAACGGCTTGCTCAAGTGTCGAGTAGATTGAGAAAATTGAATCCATTCGCGTTAGCCGAGAAACGTTTTCAACGGTCGGCGTAAGCGCACTCAGATCCATTTTGCGTCCCTTACCCAAGTGTTTCATAAAACTGACAACTGCACCGAGGCCGCTTGAGTCGAAAAACTCAACCTGTTTAAAGTTTAACAGTTTTTTAGAATTGCTTTCGTCGATCGCATTCATCCAGTCTTTGAATTCTAACACAGCGCTTGCATTTATGTGCGCGGCATTCACTGTAACAACTAGGTATTCTCCTTGTTGAGCATGAATAAGGTCCATTATAGTATCCTTCTTAAATAACGACGTGGCGGTACACTGGACGCAAAAGATTACCATTCGGTATGCTTGCCCCAAGATTTTGATGAGGCGGAAAAATGAACGAAGTTGTGATTGCTGGTGCTGCGCGTACCCCTATGGGTGGGTTCCAAGGGGCGTTTGATGGTGTCAATGCCTCGATCCTTGGTGGTGTCGCATTAAAAGCGGCGCTTGATGGCGCGCAGGTTGCGTCTGTGGATGAGCTGTATTTCGGAAATGTATTGCCTGCAGGTCAGGGACAAGCACCCGCACGACAGGCAGGTTTCGCTGCAGGTCTGGGTGAGAATGTTCCAGCCACCACTTTGAACAAGATGTGTGGTTCTGGGATGAAAGCGACCATGATCGGGTATGACCAACTTGCCCTTGGTCACTCTAACGTCGTGGCCGTTGGGGGCATGGAAAGCATGTCGAATGCGCCATATCTATTGCCCAAAATGCGCGGTGGTGCGCGGATTGGGCACGGTCAGGTCATGGACCATATGTTTTTGGATGGATTAGAGGATGCCTATGACAAGGGCCGTTTGATGGGCACCTTCGCAGAAGACTGTGCAGAAAAATATCAATTCACCAGAGAGGCGCAGGATGAATATGCGCTGGGATCGCTAAGTAATGCGCTCGATGCCCAAAAATCAGGGGCATTTGCACGTGAAATTGCCGCGGTCACATTGAAAACCCGCAAGGGTGAGGTTGTCATTCGCGAAGATGAACAACCCAAAAACGCGCGTCCCGAAAAAATTCCGCACCTAAAACCAGCGTTTCGTGAGAGTGGAACAGTAACACCTGCCAATTCATCTTCAATTTCCGACGGTGCTGCGGCGTTAATTCTTACAACGCGTTCTCACGCTGAGGCCAATGGCCTGCCCATTCGTGCGGTTATTAAGGGTCATGCCAGCCATGCCCATGCGCCAGGTTGGTTTGCTACTGCGCCAATTCCAGCAGCGGAAAAGTTATTGAAAAAGATTGACTGGGAAAAGGACGTTGTTGATCTGTGGGAAGTGAACGAAGCATTTGCCGTGGTCCCAATGGCGTTTATGCGTGATATGCAGATTTCACGGGACAAGATGAATGTGAATGGGGGGGCCTGTGCATTGGGTCATCCGATTGGTGCATCTGGAGCGCGCATCTTGGTGACCCTATTGAACGCGATGGAAACCCGTGATGCGCGACGTGGAGTGGCCACAATTTGTATTGGAGGGGGCGAGGGCACAGCAATCGCAATCGAACGCACATGAGGGTCGACTACGCCCTATTGGCCAAGACAATAGATGCGCTGATAGACGGCGAAACCGACCCAATTGCCAAAATGGCGACAATCGCATGTGAGGTACATCATTCAGATGATCGGTTTGATTGGACAGGGTTTTATCGTGTGGTTGCACCCGGACTGTTGAAAATTGGTCCATATCAAGGTGGACACGGGTGTTTGGTAATCCCATTTAGCAAAGGGGTTTGTGGCGCCGCTGCCAGAGAGAACCGTGTGCAGTTGGTCGATGATGTCCATGCCTTTCCTGGGCATATTGCATGTTCATCATCCACCTTATCAGAAATTGTTCTGCCCGTGCGGGATGTTGCAGGAAATGTGATTGCCGTCTTTGACATCGACAGCAATCAGCCCGCGGCCTTTACGTCAGATGATGCCGAACAGCTTCAGAAAATTTTAGATCGGGCCTTTGCAAATTAAAAAAGCCCCGACCACAAGGGCCGAGGCATGGGTCGGGGAGACCTAGACAGTTTAATTTGGCAGGATCACTACATCCACACGACGGTTTTGTGCACGTCCCTCTGGCGTTAGATTGGATGCGATCGGCTGGCTTTCGCCGCGTCCCATGGATTGAATGCGGAATTGCGGAACGCCGTTTTGCTGTAAAATACTGGATACCGCCAAGGCACGTTCTGTCGACAATGATTGGTTATAGTCCGCGGATCCTGTATTGTCCGTGTGCCCAACAATTTGGATTGTGGAATTCGGATAATTGATCAGGTTCTGCGCCAAAACGGCCAGATCTGAACGCAAGCTGGGGGTGATATACGTGCTGTTTACCGCGAATAAGATATCTTGGGGCAGTGTCACGATCAAACGATCGCCTGTGTTTTGGATAATGACATCGTCGTTGTTCATATCACGCCGCAACTCCTCGGCCTGCTTATCCAACTCATTGCCGATTGCAGCGCCGAGGCCCGCACCAATTAATGCCCCACGCACGGCGCCTTGACGCCGTTTTACAGAATTATCGCCACCTGTGGACATGCCCGCAACGGCACCAACCAGCCCGCCAATAATCGCTCCCTGTTTGGTTTTGGTTCTGTCAATATTTTGATCAAAGCCTGTGGATGTATTACAGGCAGAAACGGCCAGTGTAGAAATTAATAGGCCTGCTATAATTTTTTTCGATGCCATTGTGATGATCCTTTGTGATGCGTTGTTCTCACTATTGCGCGGAGCATATGAATTGAAAACTCACGAGGATGTTATGGGCAAAAAGACGCGCAAAGGGCATGCCGGACCAGCAAAAAATCGCTTTTAGGTGCGCGCTTTGAATGCCTCATAGGCCAGCATTGCGCGTTTGATGCTGAGTCCCCAGTGATATCCGCCCAAGCTGCCGTCCTTGCGCAATACCCGATGGCACGGGATCAGCCAGCTGATTGGATTTTTGCCAATTGCGGTTCCGACTGCGCGAACGGCGCGCACGTTACCTGCCCGCAATGCCACAGCTGAATAAGTGCTGGCGTGGCCCATGGGGATTTCCAACAGGGCTTTCCAAACTTTCACATAGAAGGGGCTGCCGATCAGGTGCATCGGTACGGTGTGGTCATCATCAAACAGCGAAGATTCATATTGGGCTAAATTTTCCACTGACTGAATGAATTGCGCCTTGGGCCAGCGGGCAATGAAATCATGTTTGCTTTCATCCATTCCAATTTCGGTGCAAAATCCCAATCCACAAATGCCATGTTGAGTTGCGAATATCAGGGCGGGGCCGAAGGGGGTGTCGATATCGTTATAAAAGATTTTATCCAAGGCCGCATCATACGCGTCTGTCACATGAATGTTTGGTCCAGAAAAATCTGAAATAGAGACATCTGTAGTCAATGGGATTGAATGCGAAAACCCATGGCTCAGATATTGCGGGAAATCATCCGACACTGCGCCCATCCAATTTTTCTGAGTGACCATGAGTTTATCAGGTGAAATCTCAAGTCCGCGTGCGACGTCTGAAAGTGTGGCATCTGAGCCAGCCGTGTCCAAAAAATCAATGGCCCCTTGGATGATATTGAAATCGTGACGATTGTATTTGCCTGACATGAAAACCTCATTTTATCGCATGATAATGCGACGATAAACTGATGCGATCTAAAATGCTTGTGATTATTCACAAAAGCGGGCATTCACTCCAGCATGGCAAAGCAACTTGATTATCACACGATCCGACAAATCTTTGAACGCTTTGAGGCTGCAGAAGCAGAACCCAAGGGTGAATTGAACCATGTCAATGTTTATACGTTGGTCGTCGCGGTGGCATTAAGTGCGCAGGCGACGGACGCGGGCGTGAACAAGGCGACCGAAAAACTATTTCAAATTGCAGATACCCCACAAAAAATGCTCGATCTGGGTGAAGAGGGATTGATTGAGCATATCAAAACCATCGGCCTCTATCGAAATAAGGCGAAAAACGTCATCAAACTAAGTAAGATTCTGGTTGATGATTATGGCGGTGTTGTTCCCAATTCGCGTGCTGCGTTGCAATCGTTGCCGGGCGTAGGGCGCAAAACCGCAAATGTCGTGTTGAACATGTGGTGGCACTTTCCAGCGCAGGCGGTTGATACGCACATTTTTCGGGTTGGAAACCGTTCGGGCATCGCCGTTGGTAAAGATGTCGATGCGGTTGAACGTGCGATCGAAGATCACATTCCAGCAGATTTTCAATTACATGCCCATCATTGGTTAATTTTGCATGGACGTTATCATTGTAAAGCGCGTAAACCGCAATGCGGCACCTGCCTAATTCGCGATCTGTGTTTGTTTGAGGAAAAAGAATTATGAAGAAGTTTGAAATCGTCGGTATCGGAAATGCGATTGTTGACGTGATTAGCACCTGTGATGACAGTTTCCTTGACCTTATGGGGATCGAAAAAGGCATCATGCAGTTGGTGGAAAAGGAACGTGGTGAAACACTGTATGCTGCGATGGAAACACGTACGCAGACGCCTGGCGGTGCAGTTGCCAATACGATTGCGGGGATTGGTGCATTGGGCCTGAAAACGGGGTTTGTTGGCAAGGTGCGCAATGATGCATTGGGCCAATTCTATGCCAAAAGCATGAATGATACGGGAATCGAATTTCTGAACCCGCCTATGGATGGATCGGATGTGCCCACATCGCGTTCTATGATTTTCGTCACACCAGATGGCGAACGTTCAATGAATACATATCTGGGGATTTCTGCCGAGCTCGGTTCAGAGGATGTTCAGGATGAATTTGGTTCGGCCGCAAAAAACGTATTTTTGGAAGGCTACCTTTTCGACAAGGACAAGGGGAAAGAGGCGTTTAAGCGTTTATCACGCAGCTGCCGCGCAGGTGGTGGCCAAGCTGGTATCGCCATTTCAGACCCCTTTTGCGTTGAACGTCACCGCGATGATTTTTTTGATTTGATTACGAATGAGTTGGATTACGTAATCGGTAATGAGGCTGAGGTCCAATCGCTTTATCAAACCGAGGATACGGATGCAGCGCTTGCACAATTGTCTGAAATCTGTCCGCTTGTTGTGTGTACGCGATCAGGCGATGGCGTAAGCGCGATCCAAAATGGACACCGCGTGGACGTAAGTGTCGAAACAATTGTGCCTGTTGATGCTACTGGCGCAGGTGATCAGTTTGCGGCAGGATTTTTATACGGCATCCTGACGGATCGCGATTTGGAAACTGCCTGCCGCATGGGGTGTATTAGCGCAGGCGAAGTCATTCGCCACGTTGGTCCACGTCCCGAGGCGAATGTGTTTGACATATTTAAAGCGGAAGGCTTGGTTTAATCACCAAGCTTTGCGTGCACTTCATTCAAATCGATTTCACCGATTGGCATTTTGTTTGATGGGTCTTGCGCATCGTATTTGAATAAATCGAAATCATGCTTGTAAAATTCTAACCGATGCAATTTTCAGACATCAAATGACGGTAAGAATTTGTTTTAATTCATCACCGAAGGCGGGCTTACAGGATTACGGTTCGCGCCGCGTATTTGGGAATAGGAAAGCACGATCGGGCGTGATCGTGAATTATTCATAATCGTTTGCAAAAAATGTCACGTTGCAAAACGGTTTGTCAAAAAAATGCGTCCGCATGCCTAAATGCCTTTTCTGGAATGTATCTTTATTGAGGATGTCAAAGAACTGCCCGAACTGGGCGGAATTTTGTCCAATCATCAGAAAAAAGCGTGCCATCGTCGCCCCTTTATGAGGATGCTTTATGAACACTATGAAACAGAAAAACTGGCGATTTATTTGGATCCCTCAAATATTGATCTGATCCGTGATCTTGCATCAGATCGGAACACAACGCGGTTTCTTGAGATCAATTGCGAATTTGATGATGAGTATATTTCGGGCCAAGCGCGCAGGATCGGTCTTATTTCTGATCAAATAGCTGTCGAAACTTTGGTGAAATTGCTGATTTCTATCAGAAATGATTTGAAGAAAGAAATTGACAGTATCGGTGATCTAAAGCTGGAGTTTACCTACAAAATCGACGAAAAAGAAACGGTACGAAAAAACGCAGATGAACTATCGCGATTTGCGGATATTGCGATGGAAGAGGCGATTGATATTGTGACGGTGGACTGGATTTATTCAGATTAAGGATTGAGATGAGCTACAGCTACGACGAGCAAAACATTTTCGCAAAAATCCTACGCGGAGATATCCCCAACAAAACTGTTTTGGAAACTGAACATGCCTTGGCATTCGAAGATATCGCGCCACAGGCCCCAACTCATGTCTTGGTAATTCCCAAAGGGCCCTACGTGAATTATGACCACTTTGCGCAAGAGGCGAGTGATGAGGAAATTGTAGGCTTCACGCGCGCGATTGGAGACGTGTGCAAATTATTGGGTATCCAACCCTCTGCGGATGGGATGGGATATCGCGCGATTGCAAATACGGGTGAGGCAGGCGTGCAAGAAGTGCCACATTTACATGTCCATATTCTAAGCGGTCGTGTGCTAGGCAGAATGGTCCCCAGACCAAGCTAGTTCTTGCCTCGTTTCCAAATTTGCCGCATAAGCGGCAGCGCATCAGCAAAAGGACAAATGAAATGACAACACAAGCTCCAGAAACAAAAATTGTTGAGTCTTACCGCGTTTCATGTGACGGGGGCGAAGGTGCACTGGGACATCCACGCGTTTGGTTGCAGATTCCCAATGAAGATGGCTGGGTTGAGTGCCCGTATTGTGATTGCAAACTGGTTCACAAAGATCATCAGAAATCTGCTTAAATTCGCCTTAATTCAATTTGGTTCGAGCTTTTTCTAATCAACCTGCCATGGTAATGGCGAATTGAACATATTGTTGCCGATTTTTGCCACAATTTCTATTGTAATGTGACTCCGATTACGAATAACGGAGCGTGCGAATGTTGCGGTGTGTGAAAGAATTTGTTTCCGATGAAGCGGGCGCAGTTACGATTCAATGAGTGTTTTGACCGCGGGTGTGATCGCTATTGGGATTGCTGGTTACAGCGCGTTTAAAATTGATATGGATTAAAGTACAATTGCCCTCGCACATCAGTCTAGCGGTGGAGCATTCACTATGGTCGATGGTAGCAACGCAATAACCCGTTTGATCAAAACCGTCGAATTAGAGTTGAAGATGTTTCGGGCAGGTAACTTCTTGTCAGGAGGTGCGCAATTTGAATCTCGCTCTAGTGCTGCGGCTTACGCGTTCAGGGAAAACGGGTCCGAGCGGTCCAACTGAACCTGAGCCTCCCCAAAATGCGCCATATCCAAAACAGTAGGTGCGCTGCGGCGTAAAGCGTGTATTAGCAAGATTTTGCGCCATAAAATAGGTAAGTAAATTGAATAAATTCTGTGCAACAAACAAGGGGTTTAATGAGTTTTCTGCGCGACTAACGTTGGGCGATTACAATCGAATGGGTCGTATTGACCGCAGGCGTTATTGCGCTTGGCATAATAGCCTATGGAGTATTCAGAATTGACACCGAAAATACGGCTTCAGTTTTGCTGGTTACTCAGGATGGCAGTCGACCGATTATGATTGGTGGTAATGCTATTTCTTAACTGATTGGACGAACAAAACTGGAAACGATGATTTTTGTTTCCTACGTTTTCAAAACGAGCGCTCTGTATGAGGACGCCTTGGGTAATAAGTTTGATGTCTGTTCCTCGAATTACCTGCGATTAGGGTGTGGCCATTGATGTTCGCCTTGTGTACCTTTCCGCTAAACGTAACAGGGGCACAAAATGAATTTCGGCAATGGCCACCACCTTCATCTTATTGACGGATCAGCATTCATCTTTCGTGCATTTCACGCACTTCCGCCGCTAACACGAAAATCAGACGGATTGCCCATCGGTGCCGTGAGCGGATTTTGCAATATGCTCCAGCGGTATATTGAAGGGAATACGGGCCAAGACGCCGCAACTCACATCGCTGTGATCTTCGACAAAGGCAGTCACACGTTTCGAAACGATCTCTATGACCTATACAAGGCCAACCGCGATGCCATGCCTGAGGATTTGCGTCCTCAAATGCCACTAACGCGAGATGCAACCCGCGCCTTCAACATTGCCTGCGAAGAGATTGAGGGATATGAGGCGGATGATATCATCGCGACGCTTGCCTGTCAGGCACGTGATGCGGGCGGGCGTGTTACCATTATCAGTTCGGATAAGGATTTGATGCAATTGGTCGGCGGCGGTGTCGAAATGTTTGATGCCATGAAACAAAACCGTATTGATCGGGAAGGTGTGCACGCAAAATTCGGTGTTTATCCCGATCGTGTTGTTGACGTTCAGGCCCTGGCGGGTGATAGCGTGGATAATGTTCCTGGCGCACCTGGCATCGGTGTGAAAACGGCGGCTTTGCTGATCAATGAATATGGCGATTTGGACAGCTTGTTGGAACGCGCAGGCGAAATCAAACAACCTAAACGGCGTGAAACCTTAATAAACAACGCCGATCAAATCCGCTTATCGCGGCAATTGGTCCAGTTGGATTGCAATACCCCACTGGACTTCACAATTGACGACCTAGAAATCCGTGATCCCGATCCCGATAAACTCCTCAACTTTTTGGCAGAGATGGAATTTAGAACGCTGACCAAACGTGTTGCAGAGCGTTTTGGCAAAGACATGCCGCAAATTACGGATGCAGCACCAACGACGAATGCGGCGCAGTCTGCGGCCGTGAATGTTGCGGAAATCGCTTTTGACGCTGAAAAATACGAATGCTTGCGGGATATGGCGGCGCTTCAGGATTGGATCTTACGGATTTACGAAGTCGGATATGTCGCGGTTGACACGGAAACCACATCGTTGAACGAAATGCAGGCTGAGTTGGTTGGCATTTCGTTGTCTGTAAAGGCGGGTGAGGCGTGTTACATTCCCCTAACGCACAAGGCGAACGCGGCAGATGATCTCTTTGGCGGCGCTGAGCTTGCCGAGAACCAACTGTCGCTTAACGTTGCACTAGATGCGCTGACCCCGATGCTGCGGGACCCATCCATCCTTAAGATTGGGCAGAACATGAAATATGACACCAAGATTTTTGCAGGTCTTGGAATTGATGTGGCGCCAATTGATGACACTATGTTGATGTCATATGCGATGCATGGTGGTTTGCATAATCATGGTATGGATGGATTGTCTGAACGGTACTTGAATCACACCCCGATCCCGATCAAGCCGCTACTTGGAACAGGGAAATCGGCCATCACATTTGACCGCGTTCCAATTGATGAGGCGACGAAATATGCCGCCGAGGATGCTGACATCACCTTGCGTCTTTGGCAGTTATTCAAACCACGCTTACATGCAGCCAAAGTTACGCGAGTTTATGAAGGTTTAGAGCGCCCGTTGATCTCCGTTCTGGCACAAATGGAACGCACTGGTATCAAGGTGGATCGCGATACACTGTCGCGCATGTCCAATGCTTTTGCGCAAAAAATGACAGCATTGGAATCTGAAATCCATGAAATGGCAGGTGAAGCGTTCAATGTTGGAAGCCCAAAGCAGTTGGGTGAAATCATGTTCGACAAGCTTGGATATGAAGGCGGCAAAAAAGGAAAAAATGGTGCCTATTCAACAGGGGCAGATATCTTAGAAGATTTGGCAACAATCCATGATTTGCCAAAACGTGTTTTGGATTGGCGTCAGTTGAGTAAATTGAAATCAACCTACACAGATGCGCTGCAGGATCATATCAATCCAGATACGGGCCGTGTGCACACATCATATTCCATCGCAGGCGCGAACACAGGTCGCTTGGCTTCAACTGATCCCAATTTGCAAAACATTCCCGTTCGAACCGAAGATGGTCGCCGTATAAGAGAGGCGTTTATTGCGGACACCGGGAATGTCCTTGTGTCCCTCGATTATAGTCAAATTGAACTGAGGATTTTGGCGCATGTCGCGGGTATTGATAGCCTGAAACAAGCGTTTCGTGACGGTTTGGACATCCACGCGATGACTGCAGCAGAAATGTTTGATGTGCCATTGGATGAAATGACGTCCGACATTCGCCGGCAGGCCAAGGCCATTAATTTTGGGGTCATTTACGGTATTTCGGGATTTGGATTGGCCCGCAACCTGCGTATCCCACGTGCAGAAGCGCAAGGATTTATTGATCGATATTATGAACGCTTCCCCGGGATTAAAGAATACATGGATCAAACCGTTGCCTTTGCGAAAGAGCATAATCGGGTTGAAACCCTATTCGGACGCGTCATTCATACTCCTGAAATCAACGCCAAAGGTCCAACGGCAGGGTTTGCAAAACGCGCGGCGATCAATGCCCCGATCCAAGGCACAGCCGCGGATATTATTCGTCGTGCGATGATCAAAATGCCAAGCGCAATTGACCATTTACCTGCCAAGATGTTGTTACAGGTTCACGATGAATTGCTGTTCGAAGTGCGTGAAGATGCGGTAGATAGTTTAACACAAATTGCGAAGAGAGTGATGGAAACTGCCTGTGATCCAGTGCTTAACATCGATGTCCCCCTGATCGTGGATGCGGGGCAGGGTGCGCATTGGGCTGAGGCGCACTAAGCGCCTTCTAGTTCGTTCGCCGGGATAATTTTAAAAAAACTGCCATTGGACCACACGCCAAACCATTCCTCATGGATCGATCCAATATCGACCATGCGATAAAAACTTTTGCGATCGATCAATGCCTCTAGGCCCGCGCGAATGTGCACATAGGGCGATGGTTCCCCTGTCTCGGGATCGCGTTTCACGCGAATGGGGTCCTCGCCACTGGCAATAACCATGTCCCCAACATGTGTTTCAAATGTCAAAACTTGATCATCACCTTCCCCAGAAACCGTAAAATCAACCGCGATAAAGGGGGCGTCATCGACTGTGATCCCAACCTTTTCAACAGGGGTCACCAAAAAATACTTTTCGCCGTCCTTCCGCAGGATTGATGAAAAAAGTTTCACTAACTCAAATCGCCCAATCGGAGTTCCCAAATAGAACCAAGTTCCATCACGCGCGATGCGCATATCAAGGTCGCCGCAAAACGGAGGATTCCATAAATGCACGGGCGGTGGGCCCTTTTTTCCATTTGCTGCTCTGGCTGCTGCTGCGATGCCTTCTGCTCGGGCCATCGGTGAATTCTCGCCACTCATGACTTTGCCATTTTCCTTTATCGCGCTAGGGTCTTTAGAAACCTGTTATTTGTTTTAGGGATTCCCATGTCGTCCACAACACTCTCTGACCAGCTAACTAGCCTAAAAGACAAATTGGCCCAGTCCAAAGCGCAAATCAACACACGATTTTTTGGACAAGAACGTGTCGTTGATCAGGTTCTAACCACTATGCTTGCAGGTGGGCACGCCGTTTTGGTGGGTGTCCCAGGTGTTGGGAAAACACGTTTGGTTGAAACAATGGCCACCGTTATGGGTGTTTCAAATGCGCGGGTTCAGTTCACGCCAGATTTGATGCCGACCGATATTTTGGGTGTAGAAGTTTTGGAAGATGGGACTGATGGAACGCGGAAATTTAAGTTTCAACGGGGGCCTGTGTTTGCGTCATTGCTCTTAGCCGATGAAATTAACCGAGCCAGCCCACGCACCCAATCCGCCCTGTTACAAGCGATGCAAGAGCGTCGCGTTACAATTACAGGCAAAAATTATGAACTGCCGAAACCTTTTGTTGTTTTGGCAACGCAAAACCCGATTGAACAAGAGGGCACTTATCCACTCCCCGAAGCGCAGTTGGACCGTTTTCTATTGTCGATTGAGGTTGGTTACCCCGATATCGACACGGAACGCGCGATTATTTTAGAGACCACGGGTGCTGACGATGGTCAGGCATCAGCAGTATTTGATGCAGATGGGTTAATTGCGGCACAGTCATTGATACGGCAAATACCGTTGGGCGAAAATATCCTGTCCACCATTTTGGATTTGGTTCGTGCCCTACGGCCAAACGCGGACGGCGCACATGATTTAACGAATGAGTTTGTATCTTGGGGGCCCGGTCCGCGGGCGGGTCAGGCTCTAGTGCTGGCGGCGAAGGCGCACGCAATTGTAGAGGGTCGCGTATCCCCAACAATGGCGGATGTTCATGCACTTGCACACGCTGTTTTAGGCCATCGGATGAGCCTGAAATACAGTGCTGCGGCGCAGGGTATGGATGTCTATGCATTGATTAGCAGTGTTTTGAATGACATCCAACAGCGGGCGCGTGCTGCATGATGGGACATGCGGGAATCCTTCCCGACGCGAAACGATATAGCGACGAAGTTGAAACGATCCTACTAGAGGCGCGTCGTCTAAGTCGTTCGATTAGAATGGGGGAGCATGGCCGCCGCTCTGCGGGGGCAGGTTCAGATTTTTGGCAGTTTCGAAAATTTGAAAATGGCTTGGATTCTCCGCGGCTGATCAACTGGAAACAGTCCGCTAAATCAGACGGTTTGTTTGTGCGTGAAACGGAATGGAGCGCGCCGCAAACTTTGTCGATCATGGTGAATCGGACCGCGGATCATTTCATTGATCACCCAAAATCAAAAGCATATTTGAATACCCTGATCGCCCTGACATTGGGGTACGTGTATTCAGATGCTTATGAAAAGGTGCGGATTGACTGTGGTGAATTTCTGCAAATGGATCGGCCAAGTGATCAAGCAGAAATTGCCGAAACATTGATGCGACCAAATAATCAGGCATGGCAGTTGTCAACGGCAAATAACATTCCGCAAAATTCCAAAGCGTTGTTGTTGTCTAGTTTTTTCAACGATACGGAAAAATTGTCTGAGTACGTCCCAAAATACGCCGAACGCGGCGTAACAGGCTGTTTGTTACAAGTCCTGACCAAGGACGAAATAACGTTTCCGTTTTCTGGACGCGTCAAATTTGAAAATGCGACTGGGTCCACCGTTTTCCAATCGGATCAAGCACGTGCATTGCGGGCAGAGTATTTAGAAAAACTTCAGCAAAACAAGGAACGGTTGCAATCTATTGCGGCAGCGTGTGGTTGGACATTTTTGACGGTTTCGATCGAACTAGATCCCCTTGAAGTATTGGGTTTGTGCATCGAACAACTTGGGATGCGATAGGATGATTCAGTTCGCGTATCCTTTTATTCTGATCGCACTGGCTGCTTTGCCGATGATTTGGCTTTTGTTGCGGGCTGTACCGCCGACGCCCGTGCAGCGGACATTTGCGGCGGTGACGCTTTTATTGGGATTGAAAGATAAGGATCAGGTCAGCGAACGTACACCATGGTGGCTATTGTTGATGCGCATGATTGCGCTTGGGGCAATCATCCTTGGTCTTGCCAAACCAGAGCTGCGTTATGGTGAAAACGGTTTCACACAGGATCGGATGTTGATTGTGTTGGATGGCGGTTTCGCGCACGAAAAATTTGCCCAAGGCCATCGAGAACAAATTGAAACATTACTGAGTTCTGCGGAAACAGACCAAAAATTGATTGCGGTTTTGGATATTGCCTACCCAGATGCGTTGGATTGGCAAACCGCCGCTTTTCACCAAGAGCGATTGGCAAATTGGACCCCAAAACCGTGGGTTCCAAATTTTGAAGAAAGCTTTGATTCAGTTGCTTCAATTTCATCATCCTATGACACGGTTTGGTTTTCAGATGGATTGGAATATGGCAACCAACGTTTAGCGCTGCTTGACGTGTTACAGGATCGCGGGAACGTAGAAATTCGTGCGCCGTCAGGGGACATTGGTGTGCTTCAATCTGTGTCGCGCGATGGCGATGAGCTGATCGCACAGGTTAGTTTTTCTAATGCACCCTCTGGAGTGCCCAATGTTGTGTTTCGCGGTTTAACACCCAGTGGTGCGCGTGCGGAATTTGCGCGCCTTCCTGTTTCACTTGATACCTTGACCGCGGCGGTTTCACTGCCAGCCGAGCTGAGCGCGCGTCTGACCGATGTTGTGTTAGAAGGCGAACATCACTCAGGGGCAATTGTGCATGTTTCTGATTATTTGGCGCGTCCGCGGGTTGGTCTGTTTTCTATTGATCCATCTGAAGAAGTTGCCGAACTGCTTCAGCCCCTACATTATTTGCGCACCGCACTGCGGCAAAACGCAGAGATTGTTGAACAGTCTTTGGATGATATCTTGCTTTCCAAACCAGCTGCAATCTTTGTAACCGACGTATCACGCCTTCCTAACGAAGCGGACTTGGTCAATTGGGTCACAAATGGGGGTACATTGGTGCAATTCGCTGGGCCCACAACTGCGTTAAATACAGTTGATTTGGGGGCATCAGAATTGATGCCCGTTCGATTGCGACAGGGTGGACGACAGCTTGGTGGTGCGATGACATGGGAGACGCCAAAACAACTTGCGCCATTTTCGCGCCAAAGCCCTTTTTTTGGATTGGAAATTCCAGACGATATCGTGGTGAACGCGCAGGTTCTGGCCGAGCCTGATGCGGATCTATCCTCGCGGGTTATTGCGGAATTGTCCGATGGGACCCCATTGGTGACACGCATGGCAATGGGTGATGGCCAAGTCGTATTTTTCCACATCACAGCGAATGCAGATTGGTCAAATCTGGCCCTTTCGGAATTATTTATCGATATGAGTAAGCGATTGGTGTCACGTGCACTGGTATTGGATGGCACCGAAATACCCGATGACATGACCTGGAAAAGTGTGAAATTGATTGATCATGTTGGTGCATTGGTCGACCCAGAAATTCCAATCTTGGTCTCTTCAGAACAATTGATGTCCTCAGGGATCAGCGCAGAAGTGCCAGGTGGCATGTATACATCTGATGATTTCACCATTGCCCGAAATATCGGTGCAGGCGTAGGGGATATTCGCCCTATGAAATGGCCCGCCGACGTGACGGTTCAGGTAGGGGGGGATGTTGCAAATGCATTACCGCTTGCGCAGTACATTTTCGTAGTTGCAGTTTTCTTACTTATGGCCGACGTCATCGCATCGGCGCGTGTTGCTGGACGCTTGGTTCTAATGGCCGCATGTATATGGATAGCAATGCCCGATTTGGCCCGTGCGCAAGATGAATTAAGTGCTGCATCCGAAATTACCTTTGCGCATGTTTTGACGGGTGATCCACGTTTGGATCAAATGGCGCGGTCTGGTCTGTTTGGTTTGTCTGACGCCTTATTCTTTCGAACATCGGTTGAACCTAGCTTACCTGTCGGTGTGGATGCAGAATTTGACGAACTGGCGTTTTATCCATTTTTGTTTTGGCCTGTTCCAGACAAAAACATCTCTCTCACTCCAAATGCGGTTGATCGACTGAACCGATACATGCGGCAGGGTGGGGTCATTGTATTTGACAGCCGCGACGGAGGGATTGGAACAACGCAAACGCATTTGCGCGACCTGTTGAGGCAATTGGATATTCCGCCGCTTGATCCACTGCCAATGGATCATGTTATGAACAGAACCTTTTACCTGATCCAAGATGCACCTGGTCGTCACCTGGACGGTCAAGTCTGGGTCGAGGCGGCAGTGAACAAAGAGCAATCTGATCCTGCATTGCCGTTTAGAAAACTGAATGACGGCGTGACGCCAGTCATTATTGGATCGAACGACTGGGCCGCAGCCTGGGCAATCAACGAACAGGGTGATCCAATGTACCCCATTGGGCGTGGTCGGGCAGGGGAGCGGCAACGGGAAATGGCCATTCGATTTGGCATCAACCTTGTTATGCATGTTTTGACGGGGAACTATAAATCAGATCAGGTGCATGTCCCCGCCTTACTTGATCGGTTGGGGCAATGATGCAGTCGGTCGTTTTTTCCTATTTGATCCCATTTCCGTTGCTATTAATCCTAATCGCGACTGCGATTGCGGTGGGGCTTTATGCCAGATATCTGGGTTTGCGCGGTTGGCCGTTCCGAATGCTTGCCGCTGGATTTGTTCTTCTTGCTCTATCAAACCCAGGCTTGCGGATTGAAGAGCGGCAGGGACTAAGTGACATCCTATTGATCGTTGTCGATGAAACCAGTTCCCATGGCCTCGCCGAACGTGCGGCGCAAACAGATTTGATACTGGACCAGTTACAGGAGCGTGTTGCGAACAAAGATCGTGTTGTAGAAATCTTGCGTGTAAAGGACGGTCAAAAGAATTCGGGCACCCTTATCTTATCGGAAATTCGGCAGGCGCTGTCTGATATTCCGGCAAATCGTCTGGGTGGTGTTTTCATAATTTCTGACGGTCAGGCGCATGAGGATTTCGTGGGCCTTCCAATTGATGTTCCAGTGCATCACATCGTGATCGGCGAAAAGCGCACGTTTGATCGAACGCTAAGTGTTTTGAATGCTCCGGCCTTTGGGATCATTGGCGAAAGCGTTCCAATGGTTTTACGTGTGGATGATTTGGATGATGATCAAAATACGCAAAGTCAAAGCGCGCGCGTTTATGCGCGCGTTGGATCTGGCCGTGTTATCGAATTTACTGTCCCCATTGGCGAAGACACAGAATTGCGCGTGAATGTCGGAAATGCGGGTCAGAATATTATCGAATTTTGGATTGACCCCTTGGATGGAGAATTGACCGAACAGAATAATCGCAGCGTGGTTGTGGTAAATGGCGTGCGTGATCGTTTGCGTGTTCTTTTGGTTTCTGGCGCACCGCACCCCGGGGGACGGGTCTGGCGCAATCTGCTAAAATCGGACAGTTCCGTTGATTTGGTACATTTCACGATCCTGCGTCCACCTGCAAAACAGGACGGAGTACCTGTTTCTGAATTATCGCTGATCGCCTTTCCAACCCGTGAACTGTTCATGGAAAAGATTGATGATTTTGATTTGATCATCTTTGATCGCTATAAACGGCGCGGGATCCTACCGCGATCATACTTGGAAAATATTGCACGTTATGTGCGCGATGGCGGTGCAATTTTGGTTGCGGCGGGTCCTGATTTCGCCTCGGCAAACTCGATTTATCGCTCACCGCTTCAGGATGTCTTGCCCGCCGCACCCACTGCGCGTGTGATCGAAGAACGATATGTCCCAACAGTGACAGATTTGGGGGAACGTCATCCTGTCACCCGTGGATTGCCACAACAGGAGAATTGGGGTGCCTGGTTGCGACAAATTGAGGTGATCCCTGATCGTGGTCAAACCCTGATGTCAGGTGTGGAAGAGCGTGCGCTATTAACCCTTGATCGGGTCGGTGCGGGGCGCGTTGCTCTTTTGGCGTCTGATCACGCGTGGCTTTGGTATCGTGGGTACGAAGCGGGCGGACCGCAACAGGAGTTGTTAAAGCGATTGGCCCACTGGTTGATGAAGGAACCCGAGTTAGAGGAAGAAAGCATTACAATTTCTGTCGAAGGTGAACAGGTTGACATCCGACGGTACTCTTTGTCCGAAACTCTGGAACCTGCCGAAATTCGCACGCCTAATGGTGCGATATCCACAATTATCATGGCACCGTCTGGTCCTGGAGAGTTTACAGGTACGTTTGTTTCACCTGAGCAGGGCATTTTCGAAATTCATTCTAATGGTGTTCAGCGCGTTTTTGCAAAGGGGGCCGCAAATCCAATTGAGTTTTTTGACCCACGTCCATCTATCGATGTATTTGCACCTTTGGTTTCAGCAACCAAGGCGGGGCAAATTTGGGCATTAGATGGTTTGCCATCTATCCGCGAAATCCGCAGGGGGCGCATCGCGGCAGGACGAAATTGGATGGGTGTTGTCAAAAACAATGCCTATGCGACACTTGGTGTGCGCCAATCTCCATTGTTCCCGCCATGGTTATATCTGTTATTGGCGCTGGGATCAGCGGTATTGGGGTGGCTGCGAGAAGGGCGATTTCAACGGCGTTAATTTTGGTGCACACCTTGCCTTTTGATTAAATTGGTTATATTTATTTACCAATATAGCGAGTTTACACTATGGAAATGCCAGCACCAGATCAGTTTACGTTATCCCGCAAGGCTGAAATCGTTGCGCGACTGCGTGCGGCTTTGCCCGCTGATGTTGTAATTGATGACCCTGCCGAAACCAGAGCATACGAATGCGATGCGCTCTCTGCATATCGCTGCCCGCCCTTGGCTGTTGTTCTGCCCTACTCAACCGAGGAGGTGGCGACGGCGCTCAAGATTTGTAATGAGATGAACGTACCCGTGGTTCCACGCGGGGCAGGGACGTCATTGGCAGGTGGGGCGCTGCCGACCGCAGATAGCGTGATCATTGGCGTCGCACGCATGAATGAAGTCTTGGAATGCGATTATAAAAACCGTGTTATCCGCGTGCAGACGGGGCGCACAAACCTGAGTGTGACAGGTGCCGTTGAGGAAGATGACTTTTTCTATGCGCCCGATCCATCCAGCCAATTGGCCTGCGCAATCGCGGGTAATATTGCGATGAATTCAGGCGGTGCGCATTGTTTGAAATATGGCGTGACCTCAAACAATTTGATGGGCGTAAAATTGGTCACGATGCAGGGTGATATCCTTGACATCGGCGGCAGCCATTTGGACGCAGATGGGTTGGATTTGTTGGGTGTCATCTGTGGTTCCGAAGGCCAGCTTGGTATCGTGACCGAGGCAACATTGCGTATCCTGCACAAACCCGAGGGCGCGCTGCCTGTCTTGATGGGTTTTGAGAGTAATGAAGTTGCGGGTGCCTGCGTGTCCGACATTATTCGCGCAGGCGTGTTGCCTGTGGCAATTGAATTTATGGACCGTCCCTGTATCCGCGCCACAGAAGCCTTTGCTGGCGCTGGCTATCCCGATTGTGAAGCACTTTTGATTGTCGAAGTCGAAGGGAGCGATCTGGAAATTGAAGAGCAGTTGGACAAAATTCTGGACATCGCCAAAACCCACAATCCCGTTGAATTACGACGCGCAAGCGATGCTGCGGAAGCGGGGCGCATATGGCTAGGCCGTAAGTCTGCCTTTGGAGCGATGGGACAGATCAATGATTACATGTGTCTTGATGGGACAATTCCAGTGTCACAATTGCCCTATGTTTTGCGGCGCATCTCGGAACTCAGTGCGGAATTTGGATTGGACGTGGGGAACGTGTTTCACGCGGGTGACGGCAACATGCACCCATTGATTTTGTATAACGCAAACAAAGAAGGTGACCTTGAAAAGTGTGAAGCCTTTGGTGCCGAAATCCTAAAGCTGTGCGTCGAAGTTGGAGGCTGCCTAACAGGGGAACATGGTGTGGGAATTGAAAAACGCGATTTGATGTCTGTTCAATTCAGCGCACTGGATCTTGAGGCACAAATGCAAATCAAAGACGTGTTTGATCCAAAATGGCTCTTGAATGCGGCCAAGGTCTTTCCCTTGGATGCGACGCAATCAAGAAGAGATGGTTGTCCCAAATGAGCCAAGCGTTCAAGTTCAAAGACGAACAAGACCTAGCGAGTTTTGTGCAAGAACGCGTTGATCCTGTATTTATCACTGGTGGACAAACACGCGGCGTCGATCTGAAGCACGACCGTGTTGATATGACGGGCCTAAGTGGTGTCGTTGATTATGAACCAGGTGCGCTGACGATGGTTGCCAAAACAGGCACAACGCTACACCAAATAGAAGAGGTCCTGAAAGCCGAGGGCCAGCAATTGGCATTTGAGCCAACCATTTTGAACACTGCGCTTGGAACGTCTGGTGCATCCACCATTGGCGGTGTGTTTGCGACAAATGCCAGTGGCCCGCGCCGAATTCAGGCAGGTGCAGCACGCGATTTTTTACTGGGTGTGCGATATGTGGATGGCCATGGCAACGTGATTAGAAACGGTGGTCGCGTTATGAAAAATGTGACGGGCTATGACATCGTAAAACTGATGGCTGGCAGTTGGGGCACCTTGGGATTGCTGAGTGAGGTCTCATTCAAAGTTTTGCCGATGCCCGCCGCGCAGGCCACCCTTGTTATTTCGGGGATCAACGCTGACGTTGCTGTTGATGTGATGACAGCATCGCTTAACACCGCATTTGATGTGAACAGTGTTGCCTATGACATCGCTGCGAAATGCGCCTATGTCCGTTTTGAAGGTTTCGAACAATCCGTGAAATATAGAACGAAATCGCTGATGGACACTTTGGCAGTTGATCGCGAAATCGCAGTTCTTGAAAATGATGACAGCGCGGCTGCGTGGTCAAATATTCGAATGCTTTCTGCGATTTCCAATCAGTGTGGTGATTTATGGAAAATCTCTGTGCGTCCGACTGATGGTCCCCAGATCGTTCAAAAATTGGGGTTAGCGTCGGGGATTATGGATTGGTCTGGTGGGTTGATTTGGGCGAAGTTCGACGCTGGCAAAACAGTGCGTGATATTTTGGGCGATATTCCGGGTCACGCAATTAACCTTTCTGCCAAGACGGGTTTAAAATTCTCAAACACCAATCCAGCGCTGACGCATCTGCAAAGCGCGATTCGCGAAAAATTTGATCCCAAAGGTATCTTTAACCCGGGTTTAATGGGGTAAGCATGCAAACGTTTTTTTCTGATGACCAATTGAAGGACATCGATTTTCAACGCTCAAACGAAATTTTGCGGGCTTGTGTGCATTGCGGCTTTTGTACAGCGACATGTCCAACCTATCAGGTTCTGGGCGATGAATTGGATAGCCCACGTGGGCGCATATATCTGATCAAAGATATGTTAGAAAATAACCGCATACCTGACAAGAAAACGGTCCAGCACATAGATCGATGTTTGTCGTGTTTGTCCTGCATGACCACCTGTCCATCAGGGGTGCATTACATGCATTTGGTTGATCATGCGCGTGCCTATATCGAACAAAATTATAAGCGTCCTTTGAGTGAGCGCCTGTTGCGATCGGTTTTGGCCAAGGTGCTTCCTTATCCAACACGTTTTCGCCTGGCCCTTTTGGGCGCAAAACTTGCGCGGCCATTTGTGCGATTTGTCCCAGACGCACGCCTGCGCGCGATGATCAAAATGGCGCCCAAACAGATCCCCGCCGTCAGTCGAAACGACGACCCACAGGTTTTTCCGCCTGAAACGCCGTTCAAAAAACGTGTGGCGCTTATGACAGGCTGCGCGCAGCGGGCTTTAAATACCGATATCAATGATGCGACGATCCGTGTGCTGAAACGGTTTGGGTGCGAAGTGGTCATCGCGGACGGACAGGGGTGTTGTGGTGCACTGACCCATCACATGGGCAAGGTCGATGAATCGCACGCATCAGCGGCCAAAAATATCAACGCTTGGTACGCTGAAATCGAAAACGGCAGATTAGATGCAATTGTGATCAATACCAGCGGGTGCGGCACAACTGTCAAGGATTATGGACATATGTTCCGCGACACGCCGCTTGCTGAAAAGGCCGCCAAAGTGTCCGCAATTGCCAAGGACATCTCGGAAGTATTGGTGGATTTAGATATACCTGAACAGGCGCATGCCGATCTGCGCGTGGCCTATCACGCCGCTTGTTCATTACAGCACGGGCAAAAGATCAAGGATCATCCAAAAACACTTTTGCGCAAAATGGGATTTGAGGTTGTTGAGCCTGCTGATGCGCATTTGTGTTGTGGATCAGCGGGTACATACAATCTGATGCAGCCTGAAATTTCGGGGCAATTGAAAACGAACAAGCTGCGCCGTTTGATGGCCAAATCGCCCGATATTATCGCCGCGGGCAATATTGGATGCATGATGCAACTGGGATCAGACGCCGAGGTTCCTGTCGTGCATACAGTCGAACTGATCGATTGGGCAACGGGGGGACCCAAACCTGGGGCGTTAAACGCGGGTGCAAAATCCCAAAAGCCTGAAATTCCTATATTAAGATAGTTGACCTTGGTCACATTCTTGCCTCAACTCTCTGCTAAGCCTAACGGCTCAGTCAGGAGTGATCGGTGTGCGATTATTAGTAAGTGTTATTTTTTTGCTTTTAAGTAGCTTTGCCGTTGCTGCAGAGAGCGATCTTGATTTGTTGAATTCCATGGATGAGGGGCGCGAATGGGGTGCAGTTGGGCGTCTATCTTTGGATAATGGCAATGGGTTTTGCACTGCGACATTGATCGCTGATGATATCGTATTAACCGCAGGACACTGTGTTTATGACAAAACAACGGGTGCCTTGGCGGACCTAACATCGTTTGAATTTCAGGCAAGTTGGCGCAATGGCCGCGCGGAAAGCTATCGTGGCATTCGTGAAATTGCCGTTCATTCACAATATCAGTTTGCAGACGAAGCAAGCATTGACCGTATTCAGTTTGATGTCGCGCTTTTGCGTTTGGAAACACCCATTCGCAATCCCAATGTGACGCCGATGAGTTTGACTGAACTGCCCAAAATTGGCAGCACCATCGGGGTTGTTTCATACGCCAAGGGTCGCACGGAAGCGCCATCTGTTCAAAGCCGTTGTCTAGCAGCCGCACAGCAAAACAATGTTCTGGTCATGACTTGCGACGTGGACTTTGGTGCATCTGGTTCCCCAGTGTTTGCAACGACAAATAATGGCATTGGCATCGTTTCGGTTGTTTCGGCGATGGCGGATATGGACGGGCGTCCTGTTTCGCTTGGTGCATCTGTAAACCCCGTTGTCACGGATTTGATTGCAAAACTATCTCCGACCGATGAACTGCGCTCTGATACGGGTGGGCGCAGAAATACTGGCGCAAAGTTTCAGCGTCCCTAACCCTTGAAACCCTTTGGGGCCTTTCCCACCTATATAACACGGGCGCCACCAAGTGGGTCTGTTGATTATAATTCCTGCGCCAGTTGGGCAGGGCAATGAAATGGTTTCGCTCAAAGGAGGACACCCATGCGACATTTTGATTTTTCACCCCTATATCGTGCAACCGTTGGTTTTGATCAAATCGCCGAAATGATGGACCGCGTTTTAGCCAGCGATAATACGGGGCCTAGTTATCCACCCTATAACATCGAAAAAACGGCTGACGACGCATATCGTATTTCCGTGGCTGTTGCGGGATTTTCCGAAACGGATCTAAACGTCGAAGTGAAAGAAAATGCACTGATCGTTTCCGCGCAAAAGCCCGAGGCAAATGACGCCACGACCTACCTGCATCGGGGGATCGCCACACGTGCGTTTGAGCGACGCTTCCAATTGGCGGATCACGTACGTGTCCAGGGGGCAAGTTATTCTAATGGTATGCTGCACATTGATTTGGTCCGCGAACTGCCAGAGGCCTACAAACCGCGCCGGATTGAAATTACATCAGCAGTTGCACCAGAAATTGTGGATGCAAAGGTAAACTAACCCTTACTCATCGGTCGCTGTTATCGCGGCGACCATTGGTCCGACTGACCAACCAACGCCCGAACGTCCCAGTTCGGGCGCATATAATTTTGAAACATTGCCATCAAAATATAATGCATTTTGAACCTCCAACACTCGTTGGAAAAATGATGTGAATTCGTAAAAATTGACCCGTTGGTTGGAAATGACAAAATGCGCGGTTTGACCATCTACTGATACACCGACACCGTTTCGGATGTATTTTGATGTGCTTCCTTTCAGGATGCGCGGATGAAAAATATTTTCATAAAGCAGGAGTGGACCAGATTGGGTCGCATAGGAACACTTTGGTTTTTTGGCGAGATAGTCGTGCGTTTCAAATATGTAATAGTGTGAGTCCGTAATGCAAAAAATGCCGTTTGGCAGCATGCCGAAATTTCCAGGTCCCGCGTTCGAAACGACCCGCATTTCTTCTAGGTTGTTTTCGACATAGTGTCCGACTGGGCGTAGATCGGAATGAAACATCCCTGCGTTCATGGCAAAGAGAACTTCTGTGCCCTTGTTGGATAAATCTTCGACCAAATTCACAAATTGCCCATAGGGCTGACCGTTCTCATCATAAAGGAAAAGTGCGATCTGATCCCGATCTACGTTCACCTGACAGGTGCTGTATGAAATATCGTTATACGTTACGTCCGCACAATTGGATGCCATAACAGGAGATGCAAAAATACAAAGGCAAAGCGCCCGGATCATGTTTCGTCCAAATCGCGCAATACGTCATCCTGGGAAAACAAACGGCGCGTTTCATCCATCCGATCAAAGGTTTCATCTAACCGAAATCTTAAATCAGGCGTGAATTTCAAGGATAGATTTTTTGAAATCGCGCGGCGCAATTCAGATTTGTTTTTCGCAAGAAGGCTGATGACGTCTTGTCCGCCTTGACCCCCAAGCGGGCAAACATAGGCCGTTGCAATTTTCAGATCGGGTGAGGTTGTGACCTCGCCCACAGTAATCGAAATGTGGTTCAGATCGGGATCATGAATATCGCCGCGTGCCAAAACGTCAGATAAGGTGCGACGAATAAGTTCGCCGACACGCAGTTGCCGTTGTGAGGGCCCTGGCCCGTCATGAAACTTGTTTTTTCCCATAATTCTTCTCTACGACGATAGGTTGGCTTTGCCAAGGGGCGCCTAGCGCGTTATGTCACAGATTGAAAGAGAGGATTTCACGATGACACAACAACCTGCGATCGCAATTTTGGGTGCCTCTGGTCGTATGGGCCAAATGCTAGCACAAACCGTATTAGCCAGCGATAGGGCAAAATTGGTCGCCGCAGCTGATCGCGTGGGCAGCGATTGGATTGGTCAGGATTTGGGCGTCATGTCCGGTGGCACGGCAAATGGGATCATTGTGTCGGATGATGTAAAGGCGGTGTTTCAGCAGGCCGATGTTGTGATCGATTTCACCCTACCGTATGCAACGGTGCAGCATGCAAAAATTGCGGCGGAAACTGGGACCGCATTGGTCATTGGAACAACGGGAATGAATGATGATGAACTTGCCGCGATTGCGCAGGCGGGGCAATCAACGGCGATTGTTCGGGCGGGGAACATGTCATTGGGTGTGAACCTGCTAACGCAACTGACGCAAAAGGTTGCGGCAGTGCTCGGTGAAGAATTCGACATCGAGGTTATTGAATATCACCACAACCAAAAGGTCGACGCGCCATCGGGGACCGCGCTGATGTTGGGTGAGGCCGCCGCCGACGGGCGAGGCGTTTCCCTGAACGATGTAAAAGATTCTTGTCGTGATGGCATTACGGGCGCGCGCAAAACCGGGGATATTGGATTTGTCGCCGTGCGTGGTGGTGACATCGTTGGGGAACACGATGTATTGTTTGCAGGACCAGGTGAACGCATTGTGTTGCGCCATGTTGCAACAGATCGCGCATTATTCGCGCGGGGTGCTGTGCGCGCTGCAATTTGGGCATCTACACAATCTGCGGGCGAATATTCGATGTTGGATGTACTGGGCCTATAAACCGTTATTTCGGCTTATACGGGTCCATGCCCGCGCGCGCCAATGCATCGGCGCGTTCATTTTCTGGGTGGCCTGCATGTCCTTTGACCCACTCCCATGTCACTTTGTGACGGGCCTGTGCAGCATCCAGTCTCTGCCATAGCTCAACGTTTTTAACAGGTTTCTTGGCCGCGGTTTTCCAGCCGTTTCGTTTCCACCCGTGGATCCACGTGCTGACTCCATCTTTGACATATGAACTGTCGGTGACCACTGTGATCGTACTTGCGCGGTCTAGTGTTTCGAGCGCGCTTATCGCGGCCATTAATTCCATTTGATTGTTCGTGGTTTCGCCTGCGCCACCGGACAGTTCGCGTTCTTTCACAATCTCGCCCGCATTAATCGCCTGAAGAACCACACCCCAACCACCAGGGCCGGGATTTCCAGAACATGCACCATCCGTAAATGCCTTAAGTTCGAGCACGTGCAAATACTCCAATCCATGCACTCATCGATCCATCAAGTCCTGGTGTTTCACCAGTTGCGTGATCGATCCAATCAAAACCTGCATCAGACAGCCAGCTTTGCAATTCTGCTTCGCTGACATAGGTGTATAACCGTTGCAGATCGTCCCGATGACGCCCGATTCCCAATTTCATCGCAATGTAAAAAACACCGTTAGTTTTGATTGCACTATGGATGTTCTGCAGGAAGGTTGGAATATCTTCACGTGCAGCGTGCAGCAGGGAAAAGCTGGCCCAAATGCCGTCGTAAATGTCTTGCGCGTTAAACTGATCAAATGTTGCTTGCCACGCGGTGACGCCTGAGTGTTTTTGTGCATAGGCGACCATTTTTTCAGATGCATCAAAGGCATCTGTAATGTGGCCCTGTTTTGCCAAATACGCGGCTGAGGTGCCTGGTCCACATCCATAATCCAGAATGCGCGCCCCGCTTGGTAAGTACCCGTGAAACCGCAGCAGGTCGTGTGGCACCCCTTCGGTCAGGGCCGCGTATTCGTCGGTTTTTTCATCATAGATCGCGATAGTTTGCGGATCGATTGTCATGCTTGCTCTCGTAAAACGCGTGGGACTTTGAAATTCACGTTTTCTTGTGCGGTTTCGACAATTTCAACCTCAACTTCGCCCTTGGCACGAAACGCATCAATGACTTCGTCGACCAAAACCTCGGGCGCAGATGCACCTGCTGTGATCCCGATGTTCTGCATATCGCCAAGCACGTTCCAATCAATGTCATCGGCCCGTTGAACCAGTTGTGCGTATGTGCAGCCTGCTTTTGCGCCGACTTCGACCAAGCGTTTAGAATTGGAGGAATTTGGCGCGCCCACAACAAGAAGTGCATCAACCTTACCTGCGATTGCCTTGACCGCCATTTGGCGGTTGGTCGTTGCATAACAGATGTCTTCTTTGTGGGGGCCAACAATCTTTGGAAAACGATTTTGAAGGGCTGTTACAATATCGGCAGTATCATCAATGGACAGAGTGGTTTGCGTCACATAGGCCAAGCTGTCTGGATCGCGTACATCCAAGTCTGCAACATCCTTTACCGTTTCGACCAGTAAAACCTCGCCTACGGGAAGTTGTCCCATTGTTCCAATTGTTTCGGGATGCCCTTTGTGTCCGATCATCACCATTTGCAAACCATTGCCGCTGTGACGCTCGGCTTCAATGTGGACTTTGCTGACCAGCGGGCATGTTGCGTCCACAAAAATCATATTGCGATTTTCGGCTTCTGCTGGGACAGATTTGGGGACGCCGTGTGCGGAAAAAATCACAGGACGGTCATTGGGGCATTCATCTAGTTCTTCGACAAAGACTGCGCCTTTGTCGCGCAAGTTATCCACCACAAATTTATTGTGAACAATTTCATGCCTGACATAGACGGGTGCGCCCCATTTTTCTAATGCCATTTCAACAATCTTTATCGCGCGATCAACCCCTGCGCAGAAACCTCGTGGTGCAGCAAGAAAGATTTTTCGTGTCATGGTGAATGCACTCTTATTTGTAAACTTTACTTATCACCTTGGTATTGAATGATCGACGAAACGTAAACAAAAAACTCTAGTCAGCTGTGTTGCTGGGAGATGGAAGTGCGTGGCGCTGCAGATTATGAAAAATTCACAATCACTTGGTATTCGGCATAAAAAAACCCGGCTTGGCCGGGTTTTTTTATTCGTTCGGTTCGTAGGGTTGGGTGTCATCACCTTCTCGGGTGGGACGTCCGACAACATCTTTCAGGCCGTCCAGCTCGATAAAGTTATCCGCCTGCCTGCGCAGTTCGTCTGCAATCATTGGCGGCTGGGAACGGATAGTTGACACAACAGAAACCCGTACACCTTGGCGTTGCAAGGCTTCGACCAAAGGTTTGAAATCACCGTCGCCAGAAAACAGAACAACATGATCAACATGTGGTGCCAATTCCATGGCGTTCACAGCCAATTCAATGTCCATATTTCCCTTAACTTTGCGGCGTCCTTGGCTGTCGGTGTATTCCTTGGCTGTTTTGGTAACCATGTGGAAACCATTGTAATTCAACCAATCAACCAACGGGCGGATCGGTGAATATTCCTCATTATCTAACAGCGCTGTATAATAAAAGGCGCGCAACAACTTACCACGACGCATAAATTCGGTGCGTAGCAGTTTGTAGTCGATGTCAAAGCCTAGTGATTTTGCAGCTGCGTAAAGATTTGAGCCGTCGATGAACAGCGCGAGCCGCTCGTCTTTGTAAAACATGTAATTTCCCTTCAAATATAATCAGCCCTAATTTCCGTGAGTAGTGGCGGGCTTCTCAAAAAGATGTCGCAAATTGACGTAAAAGTAACCAGGGAGCAAGTGTAAGTTATGCCCATTATGTATGCAAAGCTAGACAAAATGTATTGCCATGATTGCATTGTGGCCATAGGAAGCAACCAAAGGTTGAATAACTCAAGCTCCAGTGATGTTCTAAGCACTGCTCTTTCGCGTATCGCGGTATCGGTTGGATCGGTTACATCGCTGAGTCGCTTTTTCCAAACACCTGCGTTTCCCAAAGGGTCTGGACCAGATTTTGTAAATGCCGCGTTGGTGGTTCGCGCGGAAGGTTCGGCAGATGAGATATTGGAAAAACTCCATGCAATTGAACATGAACTTGGCCGAGTCCGTGAGACGCGGTGGGGGCAGCGCACAATTGATATCGATCTGGTCGCGGTTGAACAAAAAATCATTCCCAATTCTGAAACATATAGGAAATGGCAACTTTTGCCATTTTCACAGCAGTCGAAAATCGCGCCAGATCAATTAATTTTGCCCCATCCTCGAATGCAGGACCGTGCATTCGTTTTGGGACCTATGATGGAGATTTGTCCCGATTGGGTTCACCCAGTTATCCAAAAATCCGTTTCCCAAATGTATGACGAACTGGACAGTCGTGATAAAGCAGAGTTGATGCCGTTATAATATGGTCTTGTAATTCCCGCATTACAGCCGTAAAAGGCAGCCTCTACTCGTTAAATCAGGAGATTCCCATGGCACGCGTTACTGTTGAGGATTGCGTTGACAAAGTATCTAACCGCTTTGAACTTGTGATGCTTGCATCGCATCGTGCGCGTGAAATTTCTGCGGGATCAGCGATCACTGTGGATCGTGACAACGACAAAAACCCTGTCGTCGCATTGCGTGAAATTGCAGACGAAATGCAATCCGCTGATGAACTTCGCGAACGTTTGATCGAAAGCCACCAGACTCAAATCGAAGTTGACGAACCAGAAGACGACAGTATGGCGCTTTTGATGGGTGGTGAAGCGGATAAGCCTGCGGAAGACGACATGTCAGAAGAGAAGCTTTTGCGTGCGCTTATGGCCGCGCAGGGGCAAGGGTGAGTGTCGCACTAAGCGAACTTGATGCGATCAGCGCCCAAGAATTGGCGGCGCTGATTAAACAATACAATCCAAAATCTAATTCAAAGCTGATGGTTCAGGCCTATAATTATGGGCGTGAGAAACACGAAGGTCAGTATCGCAAATCTGGCGAACCATATTTCACGCATCCCATCGCTGTTGCACAAATTTTAGCAGAGCAAAGATTGGATGATGCCACCATAATCACCGCGCTATTGCATGACACAATTGAAGATACAGAATCGAGCAAACAAGAGATTGCTAAGCTTTTTTCTTTTGAAATCGCCGAGCTGGTCGATGGAGTTACCAAACTAACCAAAATGCAGCTGTCTTCGATTGAAACGAAAGAGGCAGAAAACCTGCGCAAATTGTTTTTGGCAATCGCTCAGGACATCCGTGTGATCTTGGTTAAACTTGCTGACCGTTTGCACAACATGCGTACCATTCGTGCAATGAAGCCTGAAAAACAGGTTCAAAAGGCGCGCGAAACCATGGAAATTTTTGCGCCTCTTGCAGGTCGCATGGGGATGCAGTCCATGCGCGAAGATCTTGAGGATTTGTCGTTCAGGGTTCTAAACCCAGAGGGGCGCCAGTCTATTATCCGCCGTTTTGTGTCCCTGCAAAAGGAAACTGGAGACGTCATAGAGCGGATCAAATCCGATATGCTATTGGAGTTGGAAAAGGCAGATGTCCACGCTGAGATAACAGGCCGAGCAAAGAAACCCTATTCCATATGGCGCAAGATGGAAGAGAAGAACATTCCTTTCTCGAGGCTCTCAGACATTTACGGGTTTCGCGCGATTTGCGAAAATGAGGCGGATTGTTATCGAACACTTGGCGTCATTCATCAGCGTTGGCGCGCTGTTCCAGGTCGTTTCAAAGACTATATCAGTCAACCAAAAAGCAACGGCTATCGTTCGATTCACACCACCGTATCTGGCCGCGACGGAAAGCGGGTCGAGGTGCAAATTCGAACACGTCAAATGCATGATGTTGCCGAAAGTGGGGTTGCCGCACACTGGTCATATCGCGACGGTGAACGTTCCGAAAATCCGTTTTCTGTCGATCCAGTTCAGTGGATTACGCGCCTGATCGATCAATTTGATAGTGAGGATGATCACTCTGCTTTTTTGGAGGCAGTCAAGCTTGAGATGTATTCAGATCAGGTGTTCTGTTTCACGCCAAAAGGTGATGTTTTGAAATTCCCCAAAGGGGCGTCGCCCATTGATTTTGCCTATGCAATTCACACACGTATCGGAAACCGTTGTGTAGGTGCCAAGGTTGATGGTTTGCGTGTTCCTTTGTGGACGCGTTTGCGCAATGGGCAATCTGTTGAGATCATTGTCGCTCAAGGTCAACAGCCGCAATCAACCTGGCTTGAAATGGCTGTGACAGGTAAGGCCAAAACGGCCATTCGCCGCGCACTTCGTGAAGCTGATCGGGAACGCTTGGTAAAAATGGGCGCAGAGTTATTGCGTGCGGCGTTCGAACATGTTGGCAAAAAACCGTCTGACAAGGCGTTGGAATCTGCGGCAACAAAAATGCGACTAAGTGACCGCGAAGAGATGTTGGCGCGTCTGGGTAGCACCGAATTGCGCCCGCGTGATATAGTGAGTATGATTTATCCAGAAATTGTTGTCGCGGATGTCCCCAAAGTTGACCAAAAACGAGCGGTCATTGGTTTGGGTGAAGGGCAGCATTTTGACCGACAGCAATGTTGCCAACCGTTGCCGGGCGAACGTATCGTTGGTATTGCTGCGGCGGGGCGTGGGGTTGCAGTTCATGCAATCGATTGTGATGTTTTGGCGCGATACGAGGACAACACTGACCTTTGGATCGATTTGCATTGGCAGGATGGAAAACACCCAGCCGCCTATGATGTCACGCTTGAACTGACGATCAGCAACGATGCAGGCGTTCTTGGTCGTGTGTGTTCAATGATTGGAGACACTGGTGCCAATATCTCGGACCTTGTATTTGTCGACCGTAAACCCGATTTTTTCAAAATAGAAATTTCTATCGATTTGAGCGATATTGAGCATTTGCATTCAGTGTTGTCGCGGCTAGAAGCGGAAACAGAAGTCGCAATGACGAAACGCTTACGTCGTTCAGAACTGGCAAAGACGGTACACTAAAGGAAGCACAGTGGTTTTCAAAAGACGTGAAAGACCTGCTGTTTTAGATAGGATATACCGCGCGATGTGGCCAAAGGGTGGCTGGACGCGGGCCTTTCACTATGTGCGTCACAGGTTGCGCCGCTTACCTGATACACCGGAACGCATTGCTCGTGGTATTTGGGCGGGTGTCTTTGTGACATTCACGCCCTTTTATGGGATGCATTTCATTTGTGCAGCCCTCATCGCCCGCGTGATGAGTGGCAATCTTCTTGCGGCGCTGTTGGGAACATTTTTTGGCAATCCGCTCACATATATTCCGATTGGTGTTGTTTCATTGAAAACCGGTCACCTATTGTTGGGAACTGAATTTGTGCATGAACCCGGCGTTCGCGGTCCTGGATTTATTGAGAAATTTGTATGGGCAGCAGACGATCTGCAGGAAAACATGATGGCCCTTTTAATGGGGCTTGAAATGGACTGGAGCAGTCTTGCGATCTTCTTTGATGAGGTCTTTTTCCCGTATATGGTCGGTGGAATAATTCCGGGCGTTTTTGTTGCAACGATTGCCTATTTCCTAACCGTCCCTATTATTCATGCCTATCAAAAGCGTCGTAAGGGTTTGTTCAAAGCGCGTGCTGCACTACGTCGTAAAGACAAGAACTGATTTAAACGCATTCAAAACATGAGGATGGGATGTCAAAGTTAAGACTTGGTGTGAATATTGATCATGTTGCAACCGTTCGCAATGCGCGTGGTTCGGCATACCCCGACCCCGTTCGCGCGGCCATCTTGGCGCAAAGTGCAGGCGCTGACGGCATCACCGCCCATCTGCGTGAGGATCGTCGCCATATCGTAGACGATGATATTGAACGCATGATGGACGCGATTAATCTACCACTGAATTTCGAAATGGCCGCAACGGATGAAATGCAGGCGATCGCATTGCGTCACAAACCACATGCCGTCTGCATCGTCCCAGAACGCCGGGAAGAACGTACCACAGAAGGTGGGCTTGAGGTTGCGCGCGAAGAAAACCGATTGGCCCATTTCATAGCACCTCTGCGCGATGCTGGGTGTCGGGTTTCAATATTTATCGCGGCCGATAAACGCCAGATTGATGCCGCTCATCGCATCGGCGCACAAGTTATCGAATTACACACTGGGGCCTATTGCGATTATCATTATGAAGGCAAATTTGAAGCACGCGATCAAGAATTAGCGCGTCTGACCGAGATGGCCGTTTATGCGCATTCGTTGGGACTAGAGGTGCATGCAGGCCACGGACTCACCTATGACACTGTGGCACCGATTGCGAGGCTGCCGCAACTCATGGAACTTAACATCGGTCATTTTTTGATTGGTGAGGCTGTTTTTGTCGGCCTAGAAGGTGCCATTGCGCAAATGCGCAGTCTTATGGATGAGGCGCGTGGATGATTATCGGCATCGGAACCGATCTTGCCAATATTGATCGCATCCAAGCCGTTTTGGAGCGTCACGGAGATCGATTTCGAAACCGTGTGTTCACAGACATTGAACAATCCAAAGCCAAGCGCCGAATGAATGAGGCGGGAACGCTTGCCAAACGCTGGGCTGCAAAAGAGGCCTGTTCCAAGGCTCTGGGGACAGGTCTACGCATGGGGATCGCATGGAAAGACATGGCCGTGCACAACCTAAAGACGGGCGAGCCGAGGATGACCCTAACAGGATGGGCAAAAAAACGTTTAGATGACTTGGTTCCCGATACGCATGAGGCAATCGTGCATGTAACCTTGACCGATGATCACCCTTGGGCGCAGGCCTTTGTTGTGATCGAAGCGCGGTTGAAAACTTGACTCCTATGCAGTCAAGGCGCATGTAGCGGATAGCAATACAGGAGCGCGGAATGGCAGCGAAAGAAGAAAAATCTCAGAACGGCATTTTAGAAACGATTAAGACCATCGTTTATGCTCTTTTGCTGGCTGGACTGTTTCGTTCGTTGTTGTTTCAGCCGTTTTGGATTCCATCTGGATCGATGAAATCAACGCTGCTTATTGGCGATTTCCTGTTTGTAAATAAAATGGCTTATGGTTACTCCTATGCCTCGTGTCCCAGCGTTATTATCCCTGCAGTAGGCATCAATGTTGATGCAGAGGACCTGTGTGGTTTCATGAAAGGGAACAACAAACGCTTGCTTGGTGGTGAACCACAGCGTGGTGACGTGGTTGTGTTCCGTCATCCTGTTACAGGGCGCGATTACATTAAACGTTTGATTGGCGTTCCCGGGGATCGTGTTCAAATGAAGGGTGGTAAAATCATTTTGAATGGAACTGAAGTGCCGCAACAAACCATTGAACCATTTGTTGAGGTGATGGGTCCACAGGGGTCGTTTAAAAACCGTCCACGTTGTTCAAATGGTGCGGTTGGTGACGGTGGCGACTGCGTGAAAACACGGATGCTAGAAACCTTGCCAAACGGTGTCACACACGAAGTTTTGGATATTGGCCGCGCATACACTGATGATACAGCGGTGTTCACTGTTCCCGAAGGTCACTTCTTTTTCATGGGGGACAACCGTGACAATTCTCTGGATAGCCGTGTTAAGCAAGTTCAGGGCGGTGTTGGTTTTGTTCCATACGAAGATTTAATTGGCCGCGCGGATCGTATCATGTTTTCGTCCGCTGGACGTTCCATGTTGTTCTTCTGGACATGGCGTGGCGATCGTTTCTTTCAGGCGATCAATTGAACCGATCACACGACATAGAACACTTTGAAAAGCGTTTGGGCTATCACTTCCAAACGCTTTCGCATTTGCAAGAGGCACTGACACATCCATCCCGTGGCAGTGCCACGCGACAGGACAATCAGCGATTGGAATTTTTAGGTGATCGCGTTCTGGGGCTGGTGATGGCCCAAGCATTGTTAGAGCGTGACCCCACCGCGAGCGAAGGCTTGTTAGCGCCAAGATACAACGCGCTTGTCCGAAAAGAGGCCTGTGCATCAGTAGCGCGGGATATTGATATTGGTGCGGTGTTAAAACTTGGACGTTCTGAAATGATGTCAGGTGGGCGTCGCAAAGATGCCTTGCTTGCAGATGCGCTGGAAGCTGTGATCGCGGCGATCTATTTGGATGGCGGGTTCCCCGCGGCACAGCAGGTCATCTTGGCGCTATGGGGGGATCGTGTGACAATGGTTAAGGCCGACGCACGAGACGCTAAAACCACATTGCAAGAATGGGCGCAAAGTCGCGGTTTCACCCCACCGAAATACACAGTTTTACATCGCACAGGCCCAGATCATGCACCCGTCTTTACAATCGAAGTCAAACTCGATGACGGACAAAGTGATCGTGCTGTTGCAGGCAGTAAGCGCAATGCAGAACAAGCAGCGGCAAAAGCCCTATTAGAGAAGTTGGAAGCATCATGACAAAAGCAGGTTTCATCGCACTGATTGGTGAACCGAATGCCGGTAAATCAACACTTTTGAACCAAATGGTCGGGGCTAAGGTTTCAATCGTAACGCACAAAGTTCAAACGACGCGTACGCGCATCAGAGGTGTCGCGATTGAAGGTGATGCGCAAATCGTTTTCGTTGATACACCCGGCCTGTTTAAACCACGCCGCAGATTGGACCGCGCAATGGTCGCCGCCGCGTGGGGCGGGGCCGCGGACGCGGATGTTATTGTTTTATTGATTGAGGCGCACAGAGGTATGACCGAGGGTGTTGAACGTATTTTGGCCGAATTGGGTGATATTGCAGAAGGACGCACCGTTGCCTTGGCCATTAACAAGATTGACCGCGTCAAAGCAAAAGAATTGCTATCGCTGTCGCAAAAAATGAATGACGCATTTACCTTTGAACAAACCTTTATGATCTCTGCAGAGCGTGGATATGGCGTCAATGATTTGCGCGGGTGGCTTGGGGATAAGTTGCCAGAGGGTCCATGGCTTTATCCTGAGGATCAAATTGCCGATCTTCCAATGCGCATGATTGCAGCCGAAATGACACGTGAGAAATTAACCCTAAGGCTGCATCAAGAGCTCCCCTACCAATTGACGGTGGAAACTGAAAATTGGGAGGAACGCAAAGATGGCAGCGCGCGTATTGAGCAGGTGATCTATGTCACACGCGACGGCCATAAAGGGATCGTTCTGGGCAATAAGGGTGAAACGATCAAGGCCATTTCAAAAGCCGCGCGGGAAGAGTTGGAAACCTTTATGGGGCGTCGGGTGCATCTTTTCTGTCAGGTGAAAGTCCGTGAAAAATGGCTTGATGAAGCAGAGCGTTACACTGAAATGGGTCTGGATTTCAAAGATGGAAATGCATGAGCAGACTAGCAAGCGAATTTTGGGTTAAAGCCTATCTGAAAACCTTATCGCTTCGGGGTATTTCTGCGTTTGTTACTGCGCATGGTGATGATCAAGCGGGTGCAATTTTGATAAAGTTGGCTCCATTGGATGGTACCTCTACACTTTATCAAAGAGGGTTCGATCTTGATACTGGCACGCCAACTTGGACAGTATTCGCACAGGGTGATGAATCTGAAGTCGATGCGATGATTGCGCGGCAGCGGTCTTTTGACCCTGATCTTTGGGTCTTGGAAGTCGAAAACCCGTTAAAAGATGCGCATTTGATTGATCCTTAGTCAGCGTTTTCGATTGATATAGTGACAGCTTGGAAACCGCTGCCTATATCTGTCCCATGGAATGGCGCGATCAGGGCATATTGTTAGGCACGACACCCTTTGGTGAAACTGCCGTTATTGTGGATGCCCTGACACAGGAAAATGGCCGTGTGCGTGCCGTTCTACGGGGCGGTCAATCCAGAAAATTTCGTCCAATACTGCAGATGGGAAATATCCTGGATATCACATGGCGTGCGCGCTTAAGCGAGCACATGGGAAGCGTACAGGTCGATGTAATAAAGTCTTACCCAGAAATATTAGATAGTCGGTTAACCCTAGCGGGGGTTGCGGCATCAAGTTCAATGCTTTTAACATTTGTTGAGGATCGTGATCCACAACCGCAGATGTTTGGCGCTACCAAAAAATTATATGACCTTTTGATACATCCAGACATTTGGTGCGTTGGATATTTCTACTGGGAGCTTGCCTTGTTAGAAGCGCTTGGATTTGGCCTAGACCTATCCAAATGTGTTGTGACTGGAGACACCGAAAATTTGCTTTACCTCTCACCAAAATCAGGTTGCGCGGTAAGTCAGCGGGCAGCAGGGGAATGGGCCGATCGCCTCTTACCAATGCCGCGCATCGTGATAGGAAAAGACAAACACATATCCGACGTATTTGATGGTTTGCAGGTTCTCTCATATTTTTGGTTGAACAAGGTGATACCGGCGTTGGGTGTAACGACCATGCCCAAGGCGCGTGAACGTTTCATAGATATTATGCAGCGTCACACAGTTGTCTAACAATCCGTCAAAAAAGTACATTTTCCACTGGACACTCTGTGCTCTTCACCATAGAACGCCATCACCCAAAGCGTTCACGCTTTCCGTGCCCGGGTAGCTCAGGGGTAGAGCAGTGGATTGAAAATCCTCGTGTCGGTGGTTCGATTCCGCCCCCGGGCACCACTTCTTAAAGTAATATCAATGACTTAATTTTCGCACACTAACGCTATACGTGTACTATTAAAAAACACACCAAACACACACTTTTCCGTATGTTTGTGTGTTGGGTTTCCGTGGTTCAACACTGTGTCTCGAACCTAGTGAAAGAACACAGCCCTTTCTGGTTGAGGCATGTTAATTAAAATTTAACTATCACCATTTTGACTATGAAAAATCACAAAGCTCCAAGTAAAGGACTGTACCCGCCTTAAAAAATTCATTCTTCAAACGGCTCATTTCGGCTCCAATCAAAGGTGCCGTGATCTCGCTCGCTCACTGCTTGTTTCCATCCAACTTCTTCAACCCTTGCTTTGAAATTCAAGCCTTCGGGTGAATGTCGCGTCATGCCGTCTAAAAGGGTAGCTAGTCGTTGCGTTTGATTTATTTTCTCTTCAACGGCTGAATTGATCACCATCTTCTGCATGGCGAGCTGATTGATCGGTACTGACGCGATACGACTTGCAAGCGCTTCGACCTCGGCATCAAGCTGATCGTCTGGCACGGATTTAAGTACAAGGCCTATTTCGGCTGCCTCAATTCCATTTATCTTATCTCCAGTGAACATCATACGTTTGGCTTTTTCGGGTCCAAGTCGGTGCACCCACATTGCCGTTGTTGGACACCCCCAAACCCGCGTTGGCATGTAGCCAATCTTTGCGTTGTCACCCATTATTGTCATATCCGCGCAAAGAGCGATGTCTGAACCGCCAGCCACGGCGAAGCCATGGACTTTACAAATTACTGGCTTCATTGCGCGGAACAGAGACATGAAAGCTTGAGTATTTCGCCACATAAATTGGAAATCCTGCATCGGATCCCAAGGCATGTCTTGTACAACTTTATTAGGCCCATCTGAACTCGCATAATGCGCTAAATCGTACCCTGAGCAAAATGCCTTACCCGCACCAGATAAAACCATCACATGGATGTTTGGATCTGCATCTGCCCGTGCGACTGCTTCAGATAATTCAGTTGGCAGGTCGTCATCAATTGCGTTTAAAACTTCTGGTCGATTCAGAGTGATTCTACCAATCCGGCCGTCCCGTTCAAAAAGAACCTTTGTCATATTTAATCCCAATCGCTCACTGCTTTGACTTCAAGGAACTCCTCTAGACCCCACGTGCCGCCTTCACGGCCATTGCCGGACTGTTTCATACCACCAAAAGGCGAACCAGCACCGCCAAATTTTCCGTTCATCTCGACCATACCAGATCTTAGCTGTCGCGCCACGCGACGAGCTCTTACCTTGTTTGAGGTCTGTACATAATTCGTAA
>Ga0213865_10000016_pt1 | contig 96756 bp, 107 predicted proteins | sample PICome_6_FD_160100 | JGI IMG/M metagenome (GOLD analysis project Ga0213865, IMG submission 160100) | Coastal seawater microbial communities near Pivers Island, North Carolina, United States - PICO282 | ecosystem: Environmental > Aquatic > Marine > Coastal | place: USA: North Carolina...
GGAGCTGTCGAAGAACATATCGACATTGTGGATTACCCTGGTGAATGCCTTCTTGATCTGGGTTTGATGGATAAATCCTATGAGGAATGGAGCAAAGATGTGCTTCACCGAATGGCAAACCGTTCCTTTGGCGCAGACTATGTAAATGCGCTGCCTGCCAAGTTGCCACCGTCACGGCGATGGTGCAAATCCCATGGATTGATATGTTGGCGGCCTTTGGCACAAACCTCCGAATAATCCGTCGCATTGGGGAAATCTATGGTGGGCGCTCTGGGCCCATTGGTTCATGGCGCCTGCTGCGGTCCGTCTCGACACATCTGATGGCCACAGGGGCATTGGCGGTTGGGGATGACTGGCTCGGCTCTGTTTTTGGCGGCAGTTTGTTGTCGCGCCTATCGCGCCGATTTGGTGAAGGCATGGTGAATGCCGCCCTGACGGCACGTGTTGGCCGAGCGGCGATTGATGTGTGTCGCCCACTGCCCTTTATCATGCAAGAACGCCCAAAAATCAGTGTCGTGTTACGTCGTGCTTTGACGGGTATTTTTGATGAAACACCCGATTAAATTTCGGATTTTTCTACGGGACCCTTTATTTCCACCCATGCATTTTCACGCAACGCAAGGCCCAGCACACGATCGGGATTTGTAGGGTGCGGCATGATCACATCAGATAGTTTTTGAAACCCAAACCGCGAATAATAGGGTGCGTCCCCCACCAGCAAAATACGTTCCCAGCCAATCGCCGATGCGATTTGAATGCTTTCACGGATTAGCAATCCACCCAACCCTTCACCCTGCCGCGTGGGGTGAACAGCGACGGGACCCAACAATAGGGCATAATCGTTCCCTATGCGCACGGGCCAATGGCGAATGGCGCCTGCCAAAATATGATCTGGGTCCCGAGCAATCAATGATAACTCACGAACTGGATCAACGCTTTCGCGCAGTCGATAAGACGACAATGCCGTCCGACCCGGGGCAAAACACAGATCATAAAGGGCCTCAACCTCCCACCAATCTGCCGCTGTTTCTTGTGTGATGTGGAACACTCACACCCCCTGTGCGAAAATTATGACTAGAATGCTGCCTAACACGGCACTAAGTCGGTAGCAAATAGGAGAACGCAGATGTTTTACGAACCCCGAAATGGCCATGGCCTGCCACACAATCCATTCAACGCAATCGTAACCCCACGCCCCATTGGTTGGATTTCAACCCGCAGCGCGGACGGGATTGACAACCTAGCGCCGTATTCGTTTTTCAACGCCGTGGCCTATACGCCCCCACAGGTCATGTTCGCATCGACATCGTCGAAGCCAGATCAGGATGACACAAAGGATTCTGTGGCCAACATCCGCGATACAGGCGTGTTTTGTGTGAATGTGGTTTCCTATGAATTGCGGGATGCCATGAACAAAACATCTGCGACGCTGCCGAAAGACATGGACGAATTTGACGCCGCTGGGTTGGAAAAGGCAGAAAGCCAAATTATCAATTGCCCGCGTGTCGCGATTGCACCTGCAACGTTTGAATGCCGACTAACGCAAATCGTGCAACTTGAGGGGCAATCAAATCACGCGGTCTTTGGCGAAGTTGTCGGAGTGCACATGAACGATGCATTCATCGAAGATGGCAAATTTGATGTGACCAAATTTATTCCCCTTAGCCGCCTTGGATACCGTGATTATTCGATGGTCGACAAAACCTTTACCCTCGCACGCCCAGACGATTAAGCTTGCATTTCGCGGGTCGTGGGTCTAACTGCGATCACATGATAACAGCGAACACGCCATATTGCTTGCGACGCCGACGCCACTGATCCAGTGGCGTTGCCTTTTGTTATCTGCGCAAATATGCGCGAAACCCTCCTAATTGATTGACTTGTCCATGCCCATACTGCACGAAAAGGACTCTAACTTTTAAAGGATTATGACGATGATTGCGTCCGTTCTACCAACATATGCACGTGCACCTTTGAATTTTGTAAAAGGTGAAGGAACTTGGTTGATCGAGGCAGATGGACGTCGATTTTTGGATTTGGGCGCAGGTATTGCGGTGAATGCATTGGGCCATGCGCATCCCGAATTGGTCACAGCCTTGAGCGATCAAGCACAAAACCTGTGGCATGTGTCAAATTTATACGAGATCCCAAATCAACAACGTCTTGCAGATCAATTAGTGTCATTGACCTTTGCCGATACGGTATTTTTTACCAATTCTGGCACAGAAAGCTGTGAATTGGCGGTAAAAATGGCCCGTAAATATTGGTATGAGAGGGGCCAGCCAGAGCGCGTTGAAATTATCACATTTGAAGGATCCTTTCACGGCCGCTCCTCTGCCGGTATTGCGGCGGCGGGGTCCGAAAAAATGACAAGGGGTTTTGGCCCACTGCTTCCTGGGTTTGTGCATCTAAAATGGAACGATCACGATGCAATAAAGGCAGCCATATCGGACAAAACCGCTGCGATTATGATTGAACCGATCCAAGGTGAGGGTGGTATTCGCCCCGTTCCTGAGCAGTGTCTCAAGGGTCTGCGCGATCTTTGCGATGAACACGGTCTACTCTTGATTTTTGATGAGGTGCAATGCGGCGTTGGTCGGACAGGCAAATTATTTGCACATGAATGGGCGGCTATCGATCCGGATATCATGATGGTGGCCAAGGGGATCGGAGGTGGTTTCCCACTAGGTGCTGTTTTGGCAAAAGAAGACGCCGCATTCGGTATGACTACGGGCACACATGGATCTACCTATGGCGGCAACCCGCTGGGCTGCGCGGTTGGCAACAAAGTTTTGGAATTGGTTGGTGACGCGGAATTTTTGAACGAGGTCGCCGAAAAAGCCGCCTTTTTTAAAGCAGGGCTTGAGGATTTGGTGGGCCGGCATCCAAATACCTTCAAATCAGTGCGTGGCAAAGGATTGATGATGGGTTTGGAATGCGCCGTGCCCAATATGGATTTTGTGAATGCTGGGTATGATGCGCTGATCCTGACGGTGCCTGCGGGGGACAATGTGGTGCGATTTGTTCCCGCGCTGACGATCACAAAAGAAGAAATTGACGAAGCGCTTGCACGCCTCTCCTCCGCAGCACAAAGCCTCGGATAAGTACGAAAGACATAACGATGAACCACTTTTTAGATATCAACAAAGTTGCACCGACAGAGCTGCGCAAAATCATTGATCACGCGCGCGAGATGAAGGATGCGCGTCAGGGTCAGCCCAAGGGCACAATGGACGCCGAGCAACCCTTCGCGGGTCACATGGTTGCGCTGATTTTCGAAAAACCCTCGACTCGTACACGGGTCAGTTTTGATGTGGGTGTGCGTCAATTAGGGGGACAGACCATGGTTCTCTCGGGTGCGGATATGCAATTGGGGCATGGTGAAACCATCGCCGATACAGCCCGTGTACTCAGCCGATATGTGGACATGATTATGATCCGCACCTTCGAAGAGGCCACTTTATTGGAAATGGCAGAATATGCGGATGTCCCCGTAATAAACGGGCTGACCAACCGCACACATCCCTGCCAGATCATGGCCGACATCATGACGTTCGAAGAACACCGTGGCCCGATCACCGGGAAAAAAGTGGTCTGGTCGGGCGATGGCAATAATGTCTTTGCCAGCTTTGCGCACGCGGCGGGTCAATTTGGGTTTGACCTGACCTTTACGGGTCCAGAACAGTTGGACCCAGAAATGGGTTTTATCGAAGAAGCTCGTGCTAAAGGATCAAATGTACAAATCGAACGCGATCCGCATAAGGCGGTTCAGGACGCTGATTTGGTCGTGACAGACACTTGGGTTAGCATGCATGATCACCCGACAACCCGCGAACGCCGCCACAATCAACTGCGTGCCTATCAGGTGAATGCCGAATTGATGGCGCATGCTAATGAGGATGCGTTGTTTATGCATTGTCTTCCTGCGCATCGTAATGAAGAGGCCACGTCCGAAGTCATGGACGGATCAAATTCAGTGATTTTTGATGAGGCTGAAAACCGTCTTCACGCGCAAAAAGCCGTGATGCGTTGGTGCCTGGGAAAATAACAGATCAAATAAAAAAGGCGCCAGATGGCGCCTTTTTTGGGTCAGTGCCCGCCTTCCAATATTCCGGTGCGCACCGAATAATTTGCGGCGATTTCGTATTCTGGATCATCATCACTATCCACCATCAAATGCCCCGCTTTGGTCAATAAACTATGACAGTCGCGGCTTAGGTGGCGCAGCTGAATTTGTTTTCCAACTGCCTCGTATTTCGCTGCTACAGCCTCAATTGCTTGGAGTGCAGATTGATCCACAACACGGCTGTCTGCGAAATCCACGATCACCTTTGATGGATCAGCATCTATCGTAAATAACTCCATAAACCCATCTGAGGATCCAAAAAATAATGGACCCTGAATGCGATAGGCCTTCACCCCATCTGCGTCGATTTCGGTATGGGCGTGGATACGGCGCGCATTGTTCCATGCATAAGCCAAAGCAGAGACGATCACCCCCACAACCACAGCCACGGCCAAGTCGGTTGCAACGGTCACAATCGTCACCAAAACAATAACGAATGCATCAATCAATGGCACCTTGCGCATGATGCGGAATGAGTTCCAGGCAAAGGTTCCAATCACCACCATGAACATCACACCGACAAGTGCTGCCAGCGGTATTTGTTCAATGATCGAAGAACCAGCCAGAATAAAGAACAGCAGGAACAACGCCGCTGCGATGCCCGCAATGCGCGTGCGCCCCCCTGATTTCACGTTGATCATGGATTGCCCGATCATGGCGCAACCACCCATACCACCAAAGAACCCTGTTACGGTATTGGCCAAACCCTGGGCCACACATTCTTGACTTGCCCCGCCACGTTTGCCCGTCATTTCACCAACAAGATTCAGTGTCAAAAGGCTTTCGATCAAACCAATCGCTGCCAAAATGATCGAATAGGGCAAAATAATTTGCAGCGTTTCCCATGTGAATGGGACCGCTGGAATGTGGAAGGGTGGCAATCCACCCTCGATAGAGGCCATGTCACCCACGCGTGGAACGTCCAGTCCGAAAACGATCACAATGGCCGCAACAATACCGATACCCGCCAAGGGCGCTGGAATGACTTTGGTCAATTTGGGAAGGTAGTGAATGATCGCCATTGTTAAGGCCACTAATGCCAGCATGACATATAGGGGTGTGCCACTTAACCAAACCTGACCATCGCCATCGCTGACCTTAAATTGCGTCAATTGCGCCAAAAAGATTACGATGGCCAAGCCGTTCACAAATCCCAGCATAACAGGGTGCGGGACCAATCGGATGAATTTACCCCACTGCATCACACCTGCAAAAATTTGCAACAAACCCATCAAGACGACGGTGGCGAACAAATATTCGACGCCGTGTTCAATGACCAAGGCAACCATGACCACTGCCAAGGCACCTGTGGCACCCGAAATCATTCCGGGACGTCCGCCAAATAGCGCAGTGATCAAACCAACGATAAAGGCCGCATAAAGGCCCACCAACGGATGCACATGCGCAACAAAAGCAAAGGCGACAGCCTCGGGTACCAAGGCCAATGCAACCGTTAGACCAGATAAAATTTCAATGCGCAGGCGGGATGCGGTGAACCCTTCGTCGTTCATAAGGCTCAGATCCGGCTTTGCCATACGTGCAAAGCGCGCCATAATTGCAGGTGTCATAACGTACCCCTTTGGTGTGATTTTGCGCCCACATATCCAAGTTTTCGCATATTGGAAAGCAAGATGACCCAAAATCACGTAAAATGTCATTTTACGTATCGCATCATCACAGGTAATTATTCCCAGACTCAGACGTAAGGAACGGATTATGCGTAAAACAAAAATCGCAATTATTGGCGGATCAGGAATCTACGATATCGACGGTTTGGTGGGTGCAACATGGACAGATGTTGAAACACCTTGGGGGGCACCATCGGATCAGGTTTTGACAGGCACATTAAACGGCGTCGACATGGTGTTTTTGCCCCGGCATGGGCGCGGGCACGTCTATTCGCCCACAACGGTACCATACCGCGCGAACATTGATGCGCTGAAACGATTGGGCGTCACCGATGTGATCAGTGTTTCGGCCTGTGGTTCCTTCCGAGATGAGATGGCCCCTGGCGATTTTGTTATAGTGGATCAATTTATCGACCGTACCTTTGCACGCGAAAAGTCGTTTTTTGCAACGGGCTGTGTGGCCCATGTTTCGGTCGCGCACCCAACTTGCCCACGCCTCTCGGCGGCCTGCGTTCACGCGGCAAGCGATGCTGGGATCACCGTCCATAATGGCGGCACCTATTTGGCAATGGAAGGTCCACAGTTTTCCAGCATTGCAGAAAGCAAAATGTACCGCGAAAGCTGGGGCGCGGATGTGATTGGCATGACCAACATGCCAGAGGCGAAATTGGCCCGTGAAGCCGAGCTGTGCTATGCCTCGGTCGCGATGATCACAGATTACGACAGTTGGCACCCAGAACACGGTAGCGTCGACATCACGTCAATCATTGCAACATTGCAAGGAAACGCAGGTAAGGCACGCGATTTGGTGGGCCGTCTACCCGCGCTGTTGGGTCAAGATCGTGACGACTGTCCACATGGCTGCGATAAAGCATTGGAGTTTGCAATCATGACCGCCCCCGATAAACGCGATCCCGAATTGATTGCGAAACTGGATGCAATCGCAGGTCGCGTACTTTAAGGATTAGACATGAAAACCGTAAAAGATTATATTCGCTCTATCGTTGATTTCCCGCATGAGGGGATCATGTTTCGCGATGTCACGACACTTTTTGCCGACCCGCGCGGATTTCGCATGTGCATCGATCAAATGCTACACCCTTACGCGGGTCAGCCCATTGACAAAGTTGTTGGGTTAGAGGCGCGTGGATTTATCTTGGGTGGGGCGATTGCCCATCAGTTGGGCACAGGATTTGTGCCTGTTCGCAAAAAGGGCAAATTGCCAGGCACCACCATTTCGCAAGATTACAAATTGGAATATGGCGAAGCGATCGTTGAAATCCATGACGACGCGATCGAAGCGGGTGAGCGTATCTTGGTTGTTGATGATCTATTGGCCACAGGCGGCACGGCCGAGGCGGGCATAAAGTTGATTGAACGCCTTGGTGGGGACATTGTTGGATGTTCATTTATTGTGGATTTACCTGAATTGGGGGGGCGCCAAAAGCTTCAGTCCATGAATATGGGCGTGCAGGTCCTGTGCGAATTCGACGGGCTTTAATCCTGATCCAAATAGGCGCGTACGCAGTCTTGGACGCGGCGAAATCTATCGCCCCCCAAATGCGTACCGCCAAACCACCGCGTGACGATGACAACGTGATCAAACAGTTCTTCACGTTCTAGCATGCGCAGGATGACAATGCCTGCCCCCGCTTCGCCATCGTCATTTTTTATGCCACCCTCGCTCGATGACAAAAGCGCCCATGTATTATGGGTCGCCTTTGCAAATTTTTTCGAACGTTTTAATTGCTTTAAAACGGCCAAAGCATCGGCCTTGGTTTTGGCCTCCGACCCAGTCACCGCGTATTTGGAACCACGGTCTGTTAAAACTGGATCAATCTGTTTCATGCGTGTTTGTTAGTTTCTTCCTCAAGATGCATTTTCATATCAACCAAAACTTGCTGCAAAGCAACCGTTTCTCGCAATAACCGCTTTGTTTCGTTGATTGTGATGATACCGTCATCGATGGATTGATGGTATTCTGACATTAGATTCGCAAACCGTTGCGAAAGGGCAATCACATCGGAATTCACGCCCCCTGCCCCGTATTCTTCTGAACTTGACTCACGACAATTGCGGGACAATGTTGTGCCGATCACCTCGGCCAAGGCGATTGTTACATGTGGAAAGCTGGCTGTCTTTTCCAAGGCTGCAACGGCATCAATCGGCATATAGCGGTCAAAGTGTTTGGGATTATCGGAATAATATCGGCCTAATGTTGCCTTTGACTTACCAGTAATTCAGCAGGCGTTTTCAATTCCCACATCTTTGACCAAAGTCTCTGCGTGCTTTTTCAAGTAACTTCCAACAGTTTGCTTACAAAATTCTCTCACACTCCCCAAATGGGGAAAACCCCCATCCTTTTCCCATTAAACAATACTTTAGGCAGTGCCATAATTATAGTTCGTGCAAGCAAAGGCATAATGCTGATCAAGTTGCCGAATTGGGGTGGGAAGATGTGACAATCACTCCTGGCCGCAAACCAGCCGCGGTTAGGCATCCGCGGGGTTGGGTTAACGATTGTGGTAAGTGTTGCATTACTTAGTGTATTTTCCACCCCTTTCAGCTTGAAATTCAACGTCCTGCACGGCATGACTTGGCTATGGCCAAACTGTATTTTCACTATTCGACGATGAACGCGGGCAAAAGCACGCTTTTGCTACAGGCGTCCTATAACTATGTTGAACGGGGGATGCAGACGTATCTGTTGACCGCAAATTTTGATGATCGCGCGGGAACCGGAAGAATCGGATCACGCATTGGGATCGGGGCGGATGCAGACACTTTTGCATCCAAAACAGACCTATTTTCAAATATACAAGAGCGCCTGAATGCTGGCCCCTGCGCCTGTGTCTTCATTGATGAGGCACAGTTTTTGTCCGCTGATCAGGTTTGGCAACTGGCCCGCGCTGTGGATGATTTGAAGGTGCCCGTCATGTGTTACGGGTTGCGCGTGGATTTTCAGGGGAAGCTCTTTCCAGGTTCAGCAGCGCTTTTGGCATTGGCGGACGAGATGCGAGAGATACGCACCATTTGCCACTGCGGGAAAAAGGCAACTATGGTCGTGCGACAGGACGAACACGGAAACGTGTTGAAAGACGGCGCGCAGGTACAAGTTGGCGGAAACGAAACCTATGTCTCGCTATGCCGCGTGCATTGGCGACAGGCGATTAAGGACTAATGCATCCGACCACCGTTTGGCACAATTTGATCTGGGGCGATCAGAACAACTGCACCTGAATCATCCATGCACCCCAAAACCAGAACCTCGGACATGAACGGCCCAATCTGCCGCGGCGGGAAATTAACAACCCCCATCACCTGTTTTCCGACCAATTGCTCTAGTGTATAATGTACTGTGACCTGCGCTGATGTTTTGCGTTCGCCAATTTCATCGCCAAAATCAATCCACATTTTAATCGCTGGCTTTCGCGCCTCGGGAAAGGGTTCTGCACGGATCACTGTGCCCACACGGATATCGACATTCAAAAAATCATCATAGGTGATGTCAGCCATTTGAAAGCTCCTTTGAACGCATGGTCGCGGCTGCAACGGTTCCACCGATCAATCGGGGCAGACCCGCATTTTGATCCATCAAAACCTCAAGCCCCGCCTGTGTTGTTCCGTTCGGACTGGTCACATTGATCCGTAACTGTTCGGGAGTTTCCTCGGACGCCTTGGCCAATGCGCCTGCACCCGCCACGGTGGCCTTGGCCAATTGCATGGCCAAGTCTGGCGACAACCCCTGCGCCTCGCCTGCTTTGGCCAGTACATCGATCATATAAAACACATAAGCCGGCCCAGACCCCGAAACACCTGTGACGGCATCCATTTGACTTTCGCTATCCAAATCAACAACCTCACCAATTGCCGATAAAAGCGCATGCGCCAGATCAATGTGATCTGCTGTCGACACGGCATTTCCAATCAGTGCCGTAATCCCCTGACCAATTGCAGCAGGAGTATTTGGCATTGCCCGCAAAATCGGGGAATTTGCACCCAAAATGTCCTCATAAGTTCTGATAGAGATGCCAGCCGCAACCGATAGAAACACAGTTTCCCCGCCGCCCATCACCTGAATCGTCGGAAGCGCCGCTTGCATCATCTGGGGTTTAACAGCGATCAGAACCAGTGCAGGTTTCGCAGGTAATTCTTCATTGACGTGAACCCCCTGTGCGAGCACCCAGTCCGATGGATACGGATCAACAACGTAGACCGAAGATGGGTTCAAACCATTTGCAATCCAACCCGCCAACATGGCAGACCCCATTTTTCCGCAACCAAGCAGAACCAAACCCTGCTGAGAAAGTGTGTCAAGTGTCATATTAACCCCAAACAATCAATGTCATTTGGGGGATATTATTATGCGTGACCGTAGGCTTCTGCAATGGCGACTTGCATCGCTTGCTGCGGCGTGTGCTCTCCGTATACCGCCAATTGGAAGGCGGGATAATACCGCTCTGCATTCATGACTGCAGCGCCGATCATGGTGTCGATTTGTTCAGGCGATGCAAACTGCCCCCCCGCCAAAACCAAACCATACCGATAAACCATCAACCCAGGTTCGTCCCAGTAGGAAAAACCACCCGTCCAGCAGCGGTCGTTTACTTCGTTCAACGCTTCATAAAGGGCTGGAAGTCGCTCTTTCGGCGGCTCCATTTCGAAGGTGCAAATCAACCGCAGCGTTTCATCAAATCCTGACCACGCCAACGTTAGCGAATATGTCCGCCACTGCGCCTCAACGGCCATTGCGATTTGATTTTCTTCTATACGATCGAACTCCCACTCATGGTGCTCAGCGATGTGTTCGACAATATCGATTGGGTGAATTTCTTCTTCTAAGAACTGCTCGTTCAATGCCATAGCGCCACCTCTTTTATGCTTAGCGTAGGGAAGTGGCAGCTTCCCCAATCGCTTGGTGCCTGCTCAAGAGACTGGGGGGATCACCCAGCCCCTTACTACATATGGTGCTGTGCTTTGATTGATATGTAAAGCAAAATATTTGTGTCACACACAGAATGCTGTGGATAAAAAAGTTATCCACAGAAAATATGCGATTTTGGTTTCGCTCTGAATTCGGTAATGGTGTTTGGGCGTTCTGCGCGATTTTATTTAGCAGAAGCGGCCTGATTTTTATTGATCACGTGTGACCAAGTTTATTGAACTTTGCCCAGTTTGCGATCAGCAAAGAGGTCAAGGGAGTGAGACTCTTGACGTTTATTTATCCTCTAAAGCATCGAGGCGCGCGTTTAGCTCTGCGTTTTCTTCGCGCGCTTTTTGGGCCATCATGCGCACTGCATCAAATTCTTCGCGCGTTACGAAATCACGATCCGCCAACCAACGGTCCATCCACGATTTCATCGCATTTTCGGCCTCATCCCGTGCGCCCTGCGCAACACCCATCGCGTTTGTCATCAATTGGGACAAGTCATCGAACATTTTATTCCGGGGGGTCATCGCACTCTCCACATTTGTTTCATACTACATATGGTACGAATTGAGGCGCACCGCAAGGTTGACAAGTCATTCTTGTTGGATGAAGTCATATTTGGAGAGGTACACACGTGATAGAATTTCCAAATATTTCGCCCGAGATTTTTTCAATTAACGTCTTTGGAATCCATCTTGCGCTGCGCTGGTATGCGATGGCCTATATCTTGGGCCTGATCCTTGCATGGCGTATCACCTATTTCGCGGTATCACGTCCACTGATTTGGCCACGCAATCAAGCACCACTTGATCCCGTACAGCTTGAAGATTTGCTGACATATTGCATCTTGGGGATCATTTTCGGCGGTCGACTTGGATATGTGATATTCTATGATACGGCACATTATCTTGCCAACCCAATCGAAATCCTAATGCTGTGGAAGGGTGGCATGGCCTTTCATGGTGGGTTATTGGGGGTGATCCTGGGCGCATATTTATATTACCGAAAAACCTATACACCCCTAGTATCTGGGGCCGATCTGTTGGCCTTGGCAACACCTGTGGGTTTGTTGTTGGGACGCATTGCCAACTTTATCAACGCAGAGCTTTGGGGGCGTCCAACTGATCTGCCTTGGGGCGTCATTTTCCCGGGCGAGGCCGCGCAATCCTGTGGTCAAATCGTGGGGTTTTGCGCGCGCCATCCATCGCAATTGTATGAAGCACTGCTTGAGGGTTTGTTACTTGGTGCGGTGCTGATCTATTTGGCGTTTCACAAAGGCGCATTGAAACGGCCAGGGTTTGTTTGTGGAACATTTTTCGTCGGCTACGGCATCGCACGATCAATCGTTGAATTGGTCCGTCAACCTGACGCGCAATTTACCTCTGCCCTAAATCCAATAGGTTATGTCATCCAATTTGGCGAATGGGGAGTAACCATGGGACAACTGTTATCAATTCCGATGATGTTGATTGGCCTACTCCTGATCATCCGCAGCAAACCCGTGTCCGCATGACGCCGCTGGATCACATCATACGCGAACGTATTGAGCTGGATGGTCCAATGCGTGTTTCGGACTTTATGCAAATCTGTCTGTTGCATCCCGAACATGGATACTACGTCAAAAACCCTGCCTTTGGCGTTCAGGGCGATTTTACCACAGCCCCAGAAATTTCGCAGATGTTTGGAGAGCTTCTGGGCCTCTGCCTTGCGCAGGCATGGATGGATCAGGGTGCGCCTGCAGATTTTCATCTGCTTGAGTTGGGCCCCGGACGCGGAACGCTGATGTCGGATATTTTACGCGCAACGCGCAGTGTGCCTGGCCTACACCGCGCGGCAGACATCACGTTGCTAGAAGCATCTGAAACGATGCAAAAGCGTCAACAACACACGCTTTCAGGCTATCAGGTCAAATGGATTTCATCGCTCGGTGAATTAGCCGAAAAACCAATCTTTGTTGTTGCAAATGAATTTTTTGATGCGCTACCAATCCGACAATATGTGCGTGTCGGCGATGTTTGGCATGAACGTTTGATCGGCCTGCAGGATGATGAACTTGGCTTTGGTCTCTCGCCTATTGCGCAAACGAGCGACTATCTGCAAACACGTTTGAGCGATACACAGGACGGAGATATTGTCGAGGTATCCGAGGCCACCCAAAGCGTGACTGGTCAGCTTAGCAAGCGTATCCAAACACACGGGGGATGTGCGCTGATCATCGATTATGGGGGTTGGACGTCAAAAGGGGATACACTACAGGCCGTGGCGGATCACCAATACTCAAACGTGCTGCACGCCTTGGGCGATGCAGACCTAACCGCACACGTAGATTTCGAACAAATTGCATCTGCCAGTCGGTGCCAGGTTTCCAACATGTGCACCCAACAGGATTTGTTAGAACGACTGGGCATTTCCCATCGCACCCAAACTCTTGTGACCAGTGCCGCAAATGAGGTACAAAAAAATGACGTCATTTCGGCCTATCGCCGCTTGACCCATGAAAAAGAAATGGGAACATTGTTCAAAGCAATATCTCTATTCCCCCAAAATGGCCCCTGCCCCGCTGGATTTGAAGCATGACCGTAAAACGCATAAAAAGCCCAAATTTAGCGAATGTAAATCACGGGTTTTATACGCGTTTGGGTGGGGCTTCATCGGGTATTTTCCGCGGATTGAATTGCGGCATTGGATCCAGTGATCAACGTGAAATCGTTCAAATAAATCGTGCCCGCGTTGCCGAGGATATGGGGAGCAGTGCCTCTAATCTCATCGCGCTGCATCAATTTCATTCTGCCAAAGTAGTGACAGTCGATGCTACATTCTCAGACCGTCCACATGCGGATGGCGTTGTCAGCAATCGCAAGGGTGACATCCTAACGATCCTGACCGCGGATTGCCAGCCCGTGTTGTTTCATGATCCAGACGCAGATGTGATCGGAGCCTGCCACGCAGGTTGGAAAGGTGCACTTGCAGGCGTGATTGGCGCGACGGTTGATGCGATGATCGCACTGGGCGCAAAACGGGAAAACATCAGTGCCGCAATCGGGCCCTGTATTTCGCAATCCGCATATGAAGTTGGCGCTGAATTTCGCGATCAATTTGTGTCACATGACCCGACTTTTGAGTCGTTTTTCATTGAAGGCGCACAAGAGGGAAAATTCCAATTTGATCTGCCTGCCTTTGGCCTTCACACTCTCAGGAATGCAGAGATCAAAAGCGCACATTGGATCCACGAATGCACCTATTCTAATGAGGAATATTACTATTCCTACCGCAGAACAACACATGCTGGCGAGGCCGATTATGGCCGCCTGATTTCCTGTATTACACTGTAGTTAGGATTGTTTGGTTAGGCGTTCCTCTAAGACTTCAAATGGGACGCCAGGATCATCTTTGGACACACGAATGACCAATGATGTTTTGACTGATCCAACATTTTCAGCGCAGAGCAATTCCTCTGTCAGGAAACTTTGAAAGGTGCTGAGATCAGGCGCCACGCATTTCAGCATGAAATCAACTTCGCCATTTAACATATGGCACTCCCGCACCAACGGCCATCCACGACAGCGGTCCTCAAATGCACGCAGGTCCGATTCTGCCTGGCTTTGCAATCCGACCATTGCAAACACCTGCACCTCAAACCCCAGCGCGCGGGCATCCACCTGCGCGTGATATCCCTTGATGAACCCCTGCTCTTCCAATGCGCGAACACGACGCAGACAGGGTGGCGCAGAAATCCCAACGCGTTTTGCCAATTCAACGTTTGTCATCCGGCCATCAGCCTGCAACTCAGCAAGGATAAGGCGGTCAATCGGATCTAAACGTGTTAATGGCATCATGTACTCCCAAGTTGCACGATCAATACCTGACGGGCGCAACATGCGCAACAATATTTCACAATGTCGCAATAATATTATTTGTTATTTTTCACTCACTATTCTGCGCGATGGGTTTCCTCCGCCTACTCTTGTGATTATATAAGCGTAAAATTCTCTGATCTGGGGACACAGAATACTATGTCAGACACACGTCACACAAAAGTTTTAATTGTTGGCTCTGGACCTGCGGGATACACCGCGGGCGTTTACGCAAGCCGCGCGATGTTGGAACCCATTTTGGTTCAAGGGATGGAACCCGGTGGCCAATTGACCACCACAACCGAAGTTGAAAATTGGCCCGGTGATACCGAAGTTCAGGGTCCCGATCTAATGGTTCGGATGGAGGCACATGCATCCGCAATGGGGTGCGAGATTATCGGTGACATGATCAATAAGCTTGATTTATCCAAGCGCCCCTTCATCGCAACAGGGGACAGTGGCACGATTTACACAGCCGATGCCGTTATCTTGGCAACTGGTGCACGTGCGAAATGGTTGGGCCTTCCCTCAGAAGAGGCGTTCAAAGGGTTTGGCGTATCAGCATGCGCAACCTGTGACGGGTTCTTTTACCGCGGCCAAGAAATTGTTGTCATTGGTGGTGGAAACACAGCCGTGGAAGAAGCGCTGTTCCTGACGAATTTTGCGTCGAAAGTCACATTGATCCATCGTCGTGATGAATTGCGCGCGGAAAAAATCCTACAAGATCGCCTGATGAAAAACGACAAGATTGAGCCCCTGTGGTTCCACCAATTGGAAGAAGTTGTTGGCAGCGACAACCCAAAAGGAGTCGAAGCCGTGCGTGTGCGTCACGTCGAAACGGGCGAGATTGCTGAAATTCCGTGTAAAGGCGTGTTTGTCGCCATCGGCCATTCACCTGCAAGCGAATTGGTAAAAGACCAGTTGGAAACGCATAACGGCGGCTATGTTCAGGTTGAGGCGGGATCAACATGCACGTCCATCCCAGGCGTGTTTGCAGCGGGTGATTTAACCGATCACACATATCGTCAGGCGATCACCAGCGCAGGAATGGGGTGCATGGCAGCATTGGATGCAGAACGCTTTTTGGCAGAGGGCGAATAGCCCTACTGCAAATGTAGTTTACCACTCATCAACACATGGCCATGACCGGCCACGCGTATCCCCTGAATGCTGCGTTGCGGGCCCAAAACCTGCACTTGGGCCTGACCGGGGCGGCCCATAAAATGCCCCTGTTCGGCAATAAAATTGCGATCATCAATCAAACCGCGTGACCATAGATAGGCCGCCAAACAGCCCGTGGCAGACCCCGTAAATGCATCCTCTGGCGGATTCGGCGCCAACATTGGCAAACGTGAAAATGTATCGCCCACCTCTGTCGCGCCCCGCAAGGTTGCCCAATAGGGTTCCATCAGCCCCTCATAAATTCCGGCCTCTTGAAATTTTTTGGTCAGTTCAGGATGCAGTTGGACACGTTTCAACGCATCATGATCGCGCAGAAGAACAATGCAAAATGGTAATCCCGTACTGACAACTTGTGGCGGTGCAATGATATCATTTGCAGAAATCCCCCCAATACGCGCCAACAACTCTGGGTCCAATTCTGGCCCGAAATCGGGCGCGCATTGTGTCATGGTAATTCTAGGCAGTCCGAAACTTTCATCAATTTCAATCGGAACAATTCCCGTGCGCGTTTCGAATGTGATCTTTGATGCATGGATTTGATCACGATTAATCAGCGAAACAGCCGTCGCCAATGTTGGGTGTCCCGCAAATGGAATTTCCCCGCCTGCCAAAAAATACCTAACTTTGAAATCCGCAACGTCAGAGGGAGCAACAAATGTGCACTCGGTCAGTGATGTTTCCCTTACGAATGCGCAGCATATTTCATCGGGTAGTCCGTTTTTGTCATAAACAACCGCACAGCCATTTCCACCGAACGCTTGGTCGGTGAATGCATCAATCCAGTCACATTCAAAATCTGTCATGGCGCAACGCTATCATCGCACCGTGAAAAGGCAATCATTCGTTCCTAATGGACCGCCACGGGTGACAAATCGTTTTGCCGCGCAAGAACAAATGCCATGTCACGTTCCGTCACCAGTGCCAGGCGTTCACCAGCTGCCGAGTGCACGGCGTAAACCTCATCAATATTGCCCAATTCTTCACGAACATCGTCGGGCAAGATCGCTGTTGACACAGGGCGGACGTAGACGATGCGTTCGTCGATTAGTATTTCGTTAACTGTATTTTCCATTCGTTTACCCCCGATTAATCTTAATCGTTTGAACAACTGTTTCAGGCATCACTTGGGTTAGATCGATATGCAGCAGACCATTTTCCATAGTTGCATCCCCAACATCTACACCCTCTGCCAAAACGAATGAACGTTGAAATTGCCGCGCCGCGATCCCACGGTGCAAATAGACACGCTCTGAACTATCGTCGCGTTGGCGCCCTCGGATGACCAACTGGCGATCCTCAACAGTGATTGACAGATCCTCTTCTGCAAACCCTGCAACAGCCAGCGTAATTCGATATCCACGATCCGATGTTTGTTCGATATTAAATGGGGGGTACCCTTCGTTGCCTGTTTTCGCGGTCCGCTCTAGCAGGCGTTCCAATTGCTCGAAGCCAAGCATGTGGGGATGTGACCCCAAGGTAAGTTTTGTCATCATCTTGTCCTTATCTAAGCGACAGAAAGTTGGGTCCCATATGGCGACCACATTTAAAATATGAGTGTTCGCGTGCGACAATGCAAGCCTAGGCAGAGTAGAAATTTTAACGTATAGTTAACGTATCAATTTGGACGAACGAACGATGCAGACCCCCCACGACTTTTCCATGAAAACCGACGATGTGCTTCGGCTGGAACTCATTGTTCTGCGTGATGAACATCGCGATTTGGATCAGGCGATAGAAGCCTTGATTGAAAAAGGGACTGCAGATCAGCTGACGATTCAACGGTTGAAAAAGAAAAAGCTGTTGTTGAAAGACAAAATTGCAGTGATCGATGATCGTCTGACACCAGATATCATTGCTTAAGCTTTGGAAATGGCTATAGTGCCGCGCTCAGGCAGCGTGACGAGGGCAAAATGAGCACATCACCACAAGTAGGCATTATCATGGGAAGCCAATCTGATTGGCCCACAATGAAGCTTGCCGCAGATATTTTGGATGAACTTGGGATTTCTTATGAAACCGCAATTGTTTCTGCGCATCGCACGCCTGATCGTTTGTGGGACTATGGCAAATCAGCTGCGTCCAAAGGGTTAAAGGTGATCATCGCAGGTGCCGGTGGCGCCGCGCATTTGCCTGGCATGATGGCATCCAAAACGCGCGTGCCTGTGGTTGGTGTACCTATTCAAACCAAGGTGCTGTCAGGTGTGGATAGCCTCTATTCTATTGTTCAAATGCCCAAAGGTTTTCCCGTTGCCACTATGGCGATTGGTGCAGCGGGTGCTGCAAACGCGGGACTGATGGCCGCGGGTATTTTGGCGGTGTCTGATGATGCATTGGCAGAACGTCTTGATGCGTGGCGTGATGCGCTTTCCGCGTCCATCCCAGAGGTGCCTACAGATGAGTAATACATTGCCCCAAGGCGCGCGAATTGGAATTTTGGGGGGTGGTCAGTTAGGGCGCATGTTGTCCGTTGCCGCAAGTCGACTAGGATTTCGGACGCATATCTATGAACCAGGTGCAAACCCACCCGCCGCACAAGTTGCGGATGAATGCACAATGGCCTCTTACGAGGACACCGAAGCGCTGCATGCATTTGCCCAATCCGTAGATGTCATTACCTATGAATTTGAAAATATCCCGACTGATGCGCTTGACGTGCTCGAGACGATCAAACCGATTTATCCAAATCGCGAGGCCCTGCAGGTGTCCCAAGATCGCATCACAGAAAAAGACTACTTAAATGATCTGGGCCTGACGACGGCACCCTATGCACAAGTTGATACACTTGCCGATTTGCAGGCGGCAGCAGAAAAAATTGGCCTGCCCGCGATTTTGAAAACACGTCGTTTTGGGTACGATGGCAAAGGTCAATCCCGTCTGAAATCCACAGATGACATTGAAACCGCGCATTCTGACATGGCGGGTGCACCCTCGGTCTTGGAAGGGTTCGTCAATTTTTCGCGCGAAATTTCTGTAATTGCCGCTCGTGGCATAAACGGTGAAATCGCCTGCTATGATCCAGGTGAAAACGTGCATCGTGACGGCATTTTGCATACCACCACGATCCCTGCGGAAATCCCTGCGTTGATGGCGATGGATGCCGCGTTGATGGCCGGGAAAATTTTGAATGCAATGGATTATGTTGGCGTGATGGGTGTTGAGATGTTCGTAACGCCCCAAGGTTTGATTGTGAATGAAATCGCACCGCGCGTTCATAATTCGGGCCATTGGACGCAAAATGGATGCGCCGTGGACCAGTTCGAACAGCACATCCGCGCCGTAGCGGGTTGGCCATTGGGCGATGGATCCCGATATTTGGACGTAGTTATGGAAAACCTGATTGGCGCTGATATGGACCGTGTGCCAGATCTGTCCAAAGACCCCAAGGTTTCGCTGCACCTCTATGGCAAGGCAGACGTGAAAAAAGGCCGCAAAATGGGCCACTTTAACCGCGTCACTTCAATCTAGGCCAATAAACGGGCTGCAAATTCCCCTGCGAGATATGCGGGGCGACCATTGGAAAATGTCGCCTCAAGCTGAATATCCGCGTTTAGGACAATAAAATCTGCCCGTTGCCCTGCGCTGACGCTCCCCCTGTCATTTAGGCCAAGTACGGATGCAGGGTTTGATGAAACCAATGGCCAAGCGTATTCAAATCCGATCTCGGTAGATAATTGCAGCGCTGCCTGCAACATCGATGGATAATGGTAGTCAGATGCAAGCGCTGTACACAAATTTTGCGTCACCAAATCACGCGCCGAAACATTGCCTTTGTGGGATGATCCCCGCATCACATTTGGTGCGCCTAAAATGACAGCCTCGCCCAAGTCAATAGCGGCGCCAGCGGCCGCCTCCGTTTCTGGGAATTCAGCGATTTTTACGCCCATTTGCGAAAATTGCTGCCGCTGTGATTTGGTCGCGTCGTCATGGCTTGCGAACAGGACATTGGGAAACTGCGCAATCCAATTGGGCAGATCGTGCAAGGCCGCCTCTTGCCCTTCGTGCATCTGTTGCAATAGCGCCAAATGCGCCTCTGGGCTGCGCTTGGCCTTTAATGCCTGCCCCGTTAAACGCGGCGGCTTCTTTCCCTTGGCCAATGCCTCGTGCGGGACGTGGTCGTTTAAAACGACATAGGGAATGTCAAATTCGCGGATCATCGCACCAGCCCGTTCCCAATCTTCGCGCATCAGATATTCAAAGCGCAATTGTGGAATAATATCGACAGGCGTGTGAGCGCGTTTGTTACGCAGTTGAGCAAAGACTTCACTCGCAAAATGAGGCCCGCGCATGCCCCCTTCCCAACTATAGAATTGCGCCATAACGGCTGTGGTAATCCCGTTCACCGCCAATTCAGAGCAGGTTGCGCGCAACCCTCTGGCCAAATCTTTAATCGCGCCGCGGCGTGGCGCCATATGATGTTCAAATCCATCCCCGTGCAGATCAATCAAACCAGGCAAGATCGTATAGCCAGAAGCATCAATGGATCGCCCTGTCGTCCCTTCTGAAAAGACATTCCCCGAAATAGCCACACGCCCAACTTGTATGCCAGTGGTACCCAAGTAAGTCACATTTGAAAGGGTGAATTGCATCGATCCGATCCATTTCCGAACGGCTGACAGACGCCAGCACAAGGTTTCATTCCTTTCGAAAATACCCATTTTGGAAAAAATGCAAGGCTTGGTTTAAAACCTCGGCATTGTTCATCATGAATGTATGCGTGACGAGTAAAACGATGTGATCTTTCATTCCTGCAACTTTTTTAGCCTCAATAGATACCTTTCCGTCATCTCGGCCTGTGATCAGATACGAATAATATGGGTTTAAACTGCAGCTTCCTGCAATGATGCCAAGGTCAAAATCAACGTTGGGAAGTTCCCTGACTATCCCATCGCGACCAAGACGCACCCCCGCGGGTCCATTCAGATGCACGAACAGTTTCCAATCCCCTCATTTATCAACAATTTCTGATCCATAATTGGGCGGACAACCCGCGACACTGCGAAATCAGGGTGCATGGATTTAATCACACGCAGGATAATCCCACCCATTGAATAAGTTAGAAAATTAGGAGTAGTTGAACACAAACCTTGCGCCTCTTTGCTAATTTCTTCACCTAATTGACCAAGGTCTTTTTTGGTGGACGGATAGGCCAGACGGTGTGCCTCATAATAGCGGGCGGTAAAAAATTATTCCGCAATCCAAAGAGAATTTGCACTGCGCCCCAATCCGTATAGCATGATGATACACCGATTTTCTGTGGAAAGCGCGGGTGGAATCCAAGTAAAAATAGAAACGGCAAATAAAATAAATATACGCATGATTGTCCAGATTGGCTTTGAACACAGCTATGTTTGGAACCCCTAAATAACAAAACCCGCGCATCACAGATGCGCGGGTCCAATAGCGTGCAACACAATGTGCAGCTGTTCGGATGATTACATCATGCCGCCCATGCCGCCCATGCCGCCCATGTCTGGCATTCCACCAGGTGCTGCGCCTGGTTTCTCTGGCTTATCAGCAACCATTGCTTCGGTTGTGATCAATAGGCCAGCAACAGATGCTGCATCTTCTAGAGCAGTACGTGTTACTTTTGCAGGGTCAATCACGCCGAATGAGAACATATCACCATATTCTTCTGTCTGCGCGTTAAATCCAAATGCTGGATCTGAACTCTCGCGAACTTTGCCTGCAACAACCGCACCATCAACACCTGCGTTTTCAGCGATCTGACGTAGTGGCGCTTCGATCGCACGGCGTACGATTGCGATACCTGCATTTTGATCTGCGTTGACGCCTTCAAGGCCTTCAAGCGCTTTGCCGCCTTGGACAAGTGCAACACCACCACCCACGATGACGCCCTCTTGAACAGCTGCGCGTGTCGCGTTCAATGCATCGTCAACACGGTCTTTACGCTCTTTCACTTCGACTTCTGTCATGCCGCCAACGCGGATCACTGCAACACCGCCTGCTAATTTGGCAACGCGCTCTTGAAGCTTTTCGCGGTCGTAGTCAGATGTTGTTTCTTGGATCTGTGCGTGGATCTGTGAAACGCGTGCTTCGATCTCTGCTTTGTCGCCTGCACCGTCAACGATTGTTGTTTCGTCTTTGGTGATTTGAACTTTCTTCGCAGTGCCCAGCATGTCCATTGTCACGCCTTCTAGCTTCATGCCAAGATCTTCTGAGATCACTTGACCGCCAGTTAGGATTGCGATGTCCTGAAGCATTGCTTTACGACGATCACCGAAACCAGGTGCCTTAACAGCCGCGATTTTTAAGCCGCCGCGCAATTTGTTCACAACCAAAGTTGCAAGCGCTTCGCCTTCCACGTCTTCCGCGATGATCAACAATGGTTTTTGTGATTGGATCACTGACTCTAGAAGTGGAACCATTGGCTGAAGAGAAGAAAGCTTCTTCTCGTGCAATAGGATCATGCAGTCTTCTAGTTCTGTTGTCATTTTGTCTGGGTTCGTCACGAAGTATGGCGACAGGTAACCGCGGTCAAACTGCATACCTTCAACAACGTCTGTTTCTGTCTCAAGACCTTTGTTCTCTTCAACTGTGATAACGCCTTCGTTGCCAACTTTTTGCATCGCATCTGCGATTTGACGACCGATTTCCGCTTCGCCATTGGCTGAGATTGTGCCAACTTGCGCAACTTCGTCACTATCTTTTACGTCACGCGCTGATGCTTTGATCGCTTCAACAACTTTTGATGTTGCCATGTCGATGCCACGCTTCAGGTCCATTGGGTTCATACCCGCTGCGACCGCTTTCATGCCTTCTTTGACAATCGCTTGCGCCAAAATAGTCGCTGTTGTCGTACCGTCGCCCGCTTCGTCGTTCGTGCGGCTTGCAACTTCTTTGACCATCTGTGCGCCCATATTTTCGAACTTGTCTTCTAGTTCGATTTCCTTCGCAACAGAAACACCATCTTTTGTAATGCGTGGTGCACCGAATGATTTATCCAAAACAACGTTACGGCCTTTTGGTCCCAATGTTACCTTTACCGCATCCGCTAGGACATTTACGCCGCGTAGCATGCGGTCGCGTGCGTCTGTGTTAAACTTGACGTCTTTTGCAGCCATTGTGCTGATCCTCGTCTAATGAGTTAATATTCTTACGATTTGCGATTAGGACAAAATGCCCAAAATATCGCTCTCTTTCATCATCAACAGCTCTTCGCCGTCGACTGTGACTTCTGTGCCTGACCATTTGCCAAATAACACTTTGTCACCGTCTTTTACGGCCATTGCGATCAACTCGCCGCTGTCTTTGCGCGCGCCTTCGCCACATGCAACGATTACGCCTTCCGCTGGCTTTTCTTTAGCACTGTCAGGAATGATAAGACCACCAGAAGTTTTCTCGTCGCTCTCAACACGGCGAACAAGCACACGATCGTGAAGCGGTTTTAATGCCATTTTAGAGGCTCCCTAAAAAAGTTACGTTACGCCCGTTTTGGGCTATTAGCACTCATACCAATCGAGTGCCAACGGCGCATAAGTAGGGATCACGTAAACGAGTGTCAACACTCACCTCTAAAAAATCTGACTCTTTTTTATGTCGCTAATCCGCGCCCCTGCAAAAGGGCATTAATTCCCGGCATGCGCCCGCGGAATTGGGTGAAAAGCACGTCAGGTTCAACAGATCCGCCCTTGGATAACACCGTATTTTCCAGTTTTCGCGCCAAGTCCGCGTCAAACGGATTCTCGATTTCTTCAAATGCGGCGAATGCATCTGCATCCATAACTTCGGACCACATGTAACTGTAATAGCCGGCGGAATACCCGTCCCCTGCAAACACATGGGCAAAATGCGGCGTGGCGTGTCGCATCGTGATTTCGCTCGGCATCCCAATTCGATCCAACACACGTGACTGTGCTGCCATGATGTCATCGTTCGGCACATTCGTGTGGTATTCTAAATCGACAATCGCAGATGCCAAATACTCCACCGTCGAAAACCCCATGTCATAGGTTGCGGCCTGACCAATCCGTTCGATCAACGCATCTGAAATAGATTCATCCGTATCCACGTGACGCGCAAATTGTTTTAGAATTTCGGGCAACATCGCCCAGTGTTCATAAAGCTGGCTGGGCAATTCAACAAAGTCGCGCGCAACGCTTGTTCCTGACAACGAACGATAGGTCACATTTGACAACATCTGATGCAGCGCATGGCCAAATTCATGGAACAGGGTGCGCACATCATCGGTCGAGAGAAGACATGGGTCGCCCTTGGCGAAATTACAGACATTCACAACGATCGGGATTTCGGGGCTGGGATAATTGGTTTGTGATCGCATCGCCGAACACCATGCCCCAGAGCGTTTTGATCCACGTGCAAAATAGTCGCCGATGAATACAGCAACATCAGCATCATCACGTGTCACACGCCATGATTTACAATCGGGATGATATAGGTCCAATTCAATTGGTTCAAATTTCAGTCCAAACAAACGCCCCGCGACATGAAAGGATGCATTGATCATATTCGACAGTTCGAAATAAGGTTTGATTTCCGCTTCATCCAAATCAAACTCCGCCTTGCGGCGCTGTTCGGCATAATAACGCCAATCCCATGTTTGCAGCGCATCGTTGATGCCATCCGCATGCAGCATCGAAGACAGAATTTTTGCGTCCCGTTCTGCCGCTGATTTCGCAGGCTCCCAAACATTCATAAGCAAGTCGCGCACATTATCGGGCGTCTTTGCCATTTCTGTTTCCAGCTTAAATTCGGCAAAGTTTTTGTAACCCAACAATTCCGCGCGCTCTTGGCGCAGTGTTAGGATTTCTTGCGCGATGGCCAGATTGTCATGTTCCCCGCCATTTGCGCCCCGCGCATCCCACGCGCGTTTTGCGATTTCACGCAAATCACGGCGAGCCGAAAATTGCAAAAATGGTGCGATCAGGGATCGGGACGTGGTGATGACAGGTCCGTTCACACCCTTTTCCTTGCCTGCATTACGCGCGGCCTCGATCAAGAAATCTGGCAGGCCTTCTATATCATCCTCCGACAATTCCATGAACCAATCGCGTTCATCGGCTAACACGTTCTGCGTGAATGTTGTGCAAAGGACTGACAGCCGCGATTTGATTTCCGTTAATCGCGCTTCGGCCTCCCCAGTCAGCGCCGCACCCGAACGCACAAATCCTAGGTATTGATCCTTTAACAAAATCATCTGCTCTTCGTTCAAACCCAAGGTATCCTTGGAATTCCACAGGCTTTCAATACGCTGAAACAGGTCCTTGTTTCCGCTGATCTTGGCCCCATGTGCGGCTAGCCTCGGCGAAAACTCTCGCATCAATGCATCAAGCTCTGGATTGGTATGCGCACCTGCCATCGCGTAAAACGGCGATAGCACCTTGTGCATCAATTCACTGGTTGTTTCCAATGCTTCAATAGTGTTGGCGAATGTCGCTGGCTCCGGGTTTTGGGCAATGGCATCAATTTTTGCCAAATCGTCTTGCATGGCGATATCCAATGCTGGTGCAAAATCGGCCGCGGTGATTTTTCCAAACGGGGGAACCCGAAACGGTGTATCCCAAGCGTCCAACAATGGATTTGTCATACTGCGCGCCTTTCTATGCGTTATGTTTGTTCCGAACAGATGGGACAGTCGGTTCGCTTATTCAATCGGATCTGACGGATTACACCGAAATGGGCATCATAAATCAACATTGACCCTGTCAAAGTTGCCCCCGTTTTCAGGATTAATTTCATCGCCTCACCCGCCATCATTGTGCCAATCACACCTGGTAACGGTGCAAAAACCCCTGCTTCGGCACAACTTGGGGCCAAACCATCAGCGGGCTTTTCAGGAAAGATACACTGATAACAAGGTCCTTTCCGTGCGGGATCGAACACAGAAATCTGGCCTTCCCATTGACTAAGCGCGCCTGACACCATCGGTTTTTGCTGCACAACGGCAATCTTGTTCACCAAATATCTGGTTTCAAAATTATCGCTACCTTCCAGTATCAGATCATAGTCCGCGATCAATTCCTCGGCGATCTCTTCATCAAGACGCCGATTGTAGGGCTTCACCTCGATATGTGGGTTTTGTGCCAACATTTGCGCTTTGGCGGAAAAAACCTTGTGCGTTCCAATTCCCTCTTCGGTATGGATCACCTGTCGTTGCAAATTGGCATTTTCAACGGTGTCATCATCAATGACACCGATTGTACCCACCCCCGCCGCGGCAAGGTATTGCAGAGCCGGCGCACCCAATCCACCTGCCCCAACAACCAACACCTTAGCGTCTTTTAATCGTTTTTGCCCCGTCCCCCCGATTTCGCGCATCACGACATGACGGGCGTAGCGTTCCAATTCGATGCTTGAAAAAGGCCCAGTTGATTTCGTTGGTTGTGATTCTGGCGGATGGGCACGTGCACGTAAAAATGTCAGCAATTGACGATAGAGGTAAACACCACCAACCACAGTTATCAAAACCGACCAAGCGGCCAATGATTGCCCCAAAATCACAAGGTCCGGCGCAATTGATCCTGCAACCATCATCCAAACGCACAGGATCAGGATGATTACAACCGCGTTGATCAACATTCTACGCGTCATCCTATCATGCCCCTGTTGACCCAAAACCACCTGCACCCCGATCCGTTTCATCAAGTGCATCTACAATTGCAAAGGTCGCCTGAACCACTGGTGCGACAATCATCTGCGCAATCCGCATTCCATGGGCCACGCGGAACGTATCTGCACCACCATTCCAAAGGATCACGCCCAAATCACCGCGATAATCGCTGTCGATGGTCCCAAGCGCGTTGGCCAAGGTAATCCCGTGTTTCAGCGCCAGACCAGAACGCGCGCGCACCTGAACCTCATATCCAATAGGGATTTCCAAACGCAGTCCTGTGGGGATCAGGGCACGCCCGCCCGGGGATATTTCGACACCTGCGTCGCGATGATCATCGGGCAGATTGGCCCGCAAATCTGCGCCCGCTGCCCCAACTGTTTCATAAGTCGGAAGCCCAAGATCGCGATCCGCAGTATCGGACCAAGAAACCATTATATTGACCATTTACGATGTCCCCAAAATCTCATCTGCGATCCGTTCAGCCAATTTTGCGGCGACTTCACCCTTGCTGAGGCGCGGCCATTGATCCGCACCCTGTTCTGTCACCAAAATCACCTGATTTTCGCTGCCACCCATAATCTCAGTTTCGGGTGACACATCGTTCGCAACGATCCAATCACATCCTTTACGCGCACGTTTGTCGGTGGCGTTTTCAATGACATCATCCGTTTCCGCCGCAAAGCCAATCACAAGGGGTGGGCGCGCGTCTGTTCCAAGTTGTGCAACATGCGCGAGGATGTCGGGATTTTCAGTTAGCGACAATTCGGGCAAAGACCCATTTTGTTTTTTGATTTTCGATCCAGACGCATTTTCCACCCGCCAATCCGCGACAGCAGCCGCAAATATCGCGCAGCTCACATCTAGGTTCGCCTTCACCGCATCAAACATGTCATGTGCGCTTTCCACTTGGATCACGTGGACGCCATTGGGGGGTGGCACATCAGAGGGACCCGTTACAAAACGGACATCCGCACCCAAATCCCGTAATGCGGCAGCAATCGCTGTCCCCTGAGCACCAGAGGAGCGATTTGCGATGTAACGGACAGGATCAATCGGTTCATGCGTTGGACCAGATGTCACCAGAACCTTGTGACCCTCCAATGGACGCGGCGCAAAATGCGCTGCAATGGCGTCAATTATTTCTAGCGGTTCTGACATGCGACCAGGCCCATATTCGCCACAAGCCATATCACCAGGGTTCGGGCCAACAATATGCACCCCATCTGCAACCAATTGCGCCAAATTACGCTGTGTCGCAGGGTGATCCCACATCCGCACATTCATGGCAGGGGCAATCAGAACAGGCGTATCCGTGGCCAACAATAAAGTTGAGGCTAAATCATTCGCCAACCCATTCGCCATCTTTGCCATCAAATCCGCAGTAGCAGGGGCGACAACAACCAAATCCGCGCTGCGCGACAGTTGAATGTGGCCCATGTCCGATTCAGCCGTTAGATCAAATAAATCATGATACACTTGCACACCTGCAAGAGCCGACACCGACAGCGGCGTCACAAATTCAGACGCGGCCTGTGTCATAACAGGGGTCACCGACGCACCGCGTTCACGCACACGTCGGATCAGATCTAGCGATTTATACGCAGCAATCCCGCCTGAAATGATCAAAAGGATGTTATTACCCGCAAGCATATTCGCCACCTCGTGTTCCTATGCTTGCGACACTATTTTGTTTCGCCACCCTTCTGCAAGTGCAGATCGACCAATGCGTTATAGGTAGTGTGCAACCTCTGCCATGTTGTTTTGCAGATGCTTGCGCAACTTCTGGAATGCCGCCGCTTCGATTTGGCGGATCCGCTCTTTAGACAGGCTGAGCTCTTTTCCGAGGCTTTCCAGCGTGCGCGTATCCTCGCGAATTGCACGTTCACGCACGATTAAGCGCTCGCGATCATTCAACGTCGACATCGCATCTAACAAACACTTCCGCAAATGTGCATTGTCATGTGCTTGCTCAAACAGGCTATCTGCGCCTTCGCTTTCGTCCTCAAGTGTTTCAATCCACTCGCGACCTTCTTCGTCTGTCGATTGTGTTGCATTCAATGAATAATCAGAGCCTGACAGGCGTCCATCCATCATCTTTACATCACCCAGTGGCACGCCAATTTCGGTCGCGATTTTGCGATGCAATTGGTCGCTATCTAATGAGATGCCCATCTGCATGGCTTCACGCTCTAACTGCGCCTGGATACGGCGCATGTTAAAGAACAGCGCTTTTTGCGAGCTGGTTGATCCTGTACGGACCAAGGACCAATTCCGCATGACATAGTCCTGAACACTCGCCTTAATCCACCAAACAGCATATGTCGAAAACCGTACGCCGCGATCGGGGTCAAATTTCTCGGCAGCCTTCATCAATCCCAATCCCGCCTCTTGAATAAGGTCGTTCATAGGCACACCATAGCGCTTGAATTTTGAGGCCATCGAAATCGCCAGACGCATATATGCGGTGATTAACCTGTGCAGCGCTTGTTCATCTTTATGATCGCGCCACAAATACGCAAGTTGTAGTTCAGTTTCCGCATCCAATAGCTCCGCCTTCATCGCTCGGCGGGAAAGTGAAATCGCATTCGCTTGATCCAAAGCCATCTCTGTAGCTCCTTATACTTGCAACCCTGTTAATTTCTTGTTCATTGTATTGGATACGCGGCTACGCAGGGATCAGATCACTTTGAGGGAAAAATGACGAAATTAACGACAATGGTGTTGGGTGGTATCAACTCTGGAAAGTCCGCCTTTGCAGAATCCCTGATCACAAATCAGACCACCACCCCCTACTACGTCGCAACCTCAGTTGTGCTTGATAAAGAAACGCGGGATAAGGTTGAGACCCATCAAACTGTGCGCGGGCCAAATTGGCATACCATCGAAGAGCCTGTGGACCTTGCGGCAGCATTAGAACAGCTTCCCACAGGATCGGTTGTTTTGGTTGATTGCCTGACCATGTGGCTGAATAATTTGCTGTATCACGAGCTTGATGTTGACGGTTACACGCAAAACTTGCTTGAAACGGTTGCGCGGTCTGACTTAGACATCACATTTGTCAGTAATGAGGTTGGATTGGGCGGGATTTCCGAAAATGCGCTCACACGGAAATTTGCACGACTTCAAGGGACTTTGAACCAAAAAATTGCTGAACAATCGGATCGCGTTGCATTTGTTGCTGCGGGGTTGCCGATGTGGTTGAAGGGCGGAATTTAATGGACCTCTACCTCATTCGTCACGCGCCAACCCACCGCAAATCCATGGTCGGCTGGAGTGATGTTGACGCAGATTTCAGCGACACAGATCGCTTTGATGCGTTAAACGCGTTCCTTCCACAACCCGCCAATTTGGTATCTTCCGATTTGCGCCGTACTGTTGGAACGGCGGATCGCTTGGCCACGGGTCGGCAGCGTTTAGAGCACTGTCCGAAACTACGTGAAATCAACTTTGGCGATTGGGAATTGAAAACGTTCGCAGAAATTCAAGAAACCCACGCCGAGGATATTCGGGCATTCTACGAAACGCCCGGGACGCTTACCGCCCCGAATGGCGAATGCTGGAACGGATTTTACGAACGCGTGCATTCAGGATTTGACGGATTATTGCGGCACACCCAAGGCACGCTGATCGCGGCCGTGCATTTCGGGGTTGTAATTGCTGCCATCCAACGCGCGTTAAATGTGTCCGCTTATGAAGCCTTTTCACATCGCATCGATAACCTTTCGCTGACACATATACGCATTACAGATGGCGCATGGGATGCGGTGAGCATCAATGATACGGGTCCATTAACCAATTCGTAACCTCTCTTCGCGACCTCAGGTATGAGGTTAACAAAAGATGATGACACGCGCATTTTCCGTTTGCTTTGAGGGCATTGAACCGCAACTTGTTGAAATGGAATGCGCGATTTTACCGGCCTGCCCGCTTTTTCAATCATTGGCCTGCCAGATAAAGCGGTCAGCGAGGCACGTGATCGCATCAGATCCGCATTGGGCGCTTTGTCAATCGCATTGCTCTCGCGTCGGATCATAATCAACCTGTCCCCTGCCGATATGCCCAAAGAAGGATTGCATTTGGATTTGCCGTTTGCGCTGGCCCTTTTAGCGGCACTGAACATCATAACAAATGAGGATAGCGAAGGCGCGCTGGCCATTGGTGAACTCTCCCTTGATGGGCGCGTGCAACCTGTGGTCGGCTCCCTGCCCACCGCGCTGAAAGCGGCCGAATCGGGCAAAGATTTATATTGCCCCGGAACATCAGGGGCCGAAGCCGAATGGGTGGATGCCACGCGGGTTTTAGCGACAAAATCCCTAATGGCGATCATTCAACACCTGACAGGTCAGGCACCGCGCGAACCCGCAATGGCACGGCAAATCACACCGCAAGAGGCGATGCTGGATATGGCAGAGGTGCGCGGACAAGAACGCGCAAAACGCGCCCTGGAAATTGCCGCGGCGGGCCGTCATCATGTGTTCTAGGTGGGCCCACATGGATCGGGTAAATCCAGGATGGCCGCCCGCATGGCCAGCATTCTGCCTCCCTAAACGCGATGGAGGCGTTAGAAACCTCCATGATCCAATCCGTTGCGGGATTGTTGGGATCAGACGGCATTCAATCCACTCGCCCCTTTCGCGAACCCCGTCACACCGCGTCCATGGCCGCAATTGTCGGCGGAGGCAAAGGCGTATGTGAAATAGCCCTGCAAGTTTTCTTTGATCGCAGCGGCAAATCCTTGCAAATGCGGATTAATGACCGATCCTGATCAGGCCTGTGGCCGTGCGCCAAGTTGCGGAAATGATTATTTGGGTCGTATATCAGGCCCGCTTATGGACCGCTTTGATCTGCGGATCGAGGTCCCCGTCGCGCGGTTTCAGGACTTAAGCCTACCTGCCAGCGGCGAACGCAGTCATGTGATTGCAAAACGCGTGTTAGCCGCACGCACGCTGCAGGACACGCGATATGCGAAAACTGAAATTGCAACAAACTCTGATCTAACGGGCGATGCAATGGATCGCCTCATTCAGATGGAGGAGGATGCGAAAACCTATATTGAGCAGGCTGCAATAAAGCTAAACTTAACGGCCCGCGGATTTCATCGCGTTATTCGTGTGTCCCGCACTATTACGGATTTTGAACAATCCGAACATGTTGCGCGCCATCACGTCGGCGAGGCGATTAGTTTCCACAATAGCGCACCTGCGGCTTAGCCTGCGCGGCGTGCCTCAATCGCTTCCCAAATCTTTTCCGCAGCGTTGATGCCATCAAAACGCTCAAGCTCTTGGATGCCTGTCGGGGAAGTTAAGTTGATTTCAGTCAGATAATCGCCAATCACATCAATCCCGACAAAAATCTGTCCCTTTTCACGCAAGAGCGGTCCAATCGCTGCGCAAATTTCGCGATCACGCTCTGTCAGGCCCACTTTTTCAGGACGACCGCCCACATGCATGTTGGAACGAGTCTCCCCCTTGGCAGGGACGCGGTTAATCGCGCCAATCGGTTCGCCATCAACCAAAATGACGCGCTTATCCCCATTTGACACATCTGGCAAAAACTTTTGCACAATCAAAGGTTCGCGCGAAAATCCAGTGAACACTTCATGCAATGAGGCAAGGTTTCGATCATTTTGATCTAAACGGAATACGCCCGCACCACCATTCCCATAAAGAGGTTTCAGGATGACATCGCCATGCTCTTCCTTGAACGCTTTTATCGTCTCTAGATCGCGTGCAATTGTTGTGGGAGGCGTCAAATCGGGGAAACGCAAAACCAATAGTTTCTCTGGATAATTGCGCACCCAGAACGGATCATTCACCACCAATGTGTCTGGATGGATCAGATCAAGCAAATGTGTGGTCGTGATATAATGCATGTCAAAGGGCGGATCTTGACGCAGCCACACAACATCGAAATCCGCTAAATCCACCTCTTGCATTTCGGATAGATCAGAATGCTGGCCCTGAACGCGTTTTACCGTGAAATACTGACCACGGGCTGTGACCTTACCCTCTTGGAACGCAAGGTGATCAGGTATATAAAAAAACAACTCATGACCTCTCGCTTGTGCCTCTTCGGCGATGCGGAATGTGCTATCTGCGTCGATATTTACGGTTTGGATCGGGTCCATCTGAAATGCAATTTTCATCAATTCCTGCCTTCACTTGTGTTTCGCTATAGATGGCCTGTCCAAAGTGATTTGACAATTACCCAGCGGTTAAAAATCAGCCAACGCATCAGGAATGATCTGAATTTCGCCTTCTTGATCCACTAACGCCGCATCCAGCCGCATTTCAAAATTTTGACCAGACAAATGTTCATCAACAAAAATTTCGGCGGATTGATTGATCCTTGCGATTTGCTGCAAGCTAATCCGGGATGCCGCGATGTCATGCGTGCGTGCGCGCTTCACCTCGACAAACAACACTGTATCATTGCGGTGAAGAGCCAAATCAATTTCACCCGCTGCGCTTTTGAACCGATGTTGCAAAACGCGCCATCCATCGCGTTCATAATGCCGCGCGACTTGAAGTTCAGCGGTGTGCCCAGAGTGATAAGAAACTTTACCCGTCGTCGTTTTTATCAATCGCCAAGGCTCTTTGATAAATCGTGCGCCTTGGTTGTCCTGTTGCCGCCGAAATCATGTCAGCCGCATCTTTTAGGGACATTTTATCCAACGCGCTTCTGATCTGATCATCTATGTCATCTTGGTTAACGAGTGATGAACGGGCACGGTCGATCAACAAAACAATTTCGCCCTTTGGCGGATGCTCTGTTACACTGTACAGCAATTCGTTAAGCGTGCCACGCCGCACTTCTTCGAATTTTTTCGTCAGCTCGCGGGCAAGGGCCGCGCTACGCTCTCCACCCAATGTTAAGGCAGCGTCCTTTAATGTGGCGACAATGCGTTTTGGCGATTCATAGAATGCCAAAGTTGCTGGAATTTCGGACAACTCAGACAGTTTTGAACACCTTTGCGATTTCGTGTTGGGCAAGAAGCCTTCGAACAAAATTCGATCACTTGGCAATCCCGACAGGGTGAGTGCAGTGATAAAGGCAACTGGTCCTGGGGCCGATGTCACCAGATACCCCGCATCCGCAACTTGTTTGGCCAAATGATATCCAGGATCGGCAATCATAGGCGTGCCCGCCTCTGAACCATAAGCAACTGACTTGCCCTCTTCTAAATACTGCATCACCTTTGGGCGCACCTTTTCACCGTTGTGATCGTGATACGCCAACAACGGTCGACCGTTTAACGCAATGCCATGAATGTCCATCAATTTTCGCATGCTGCGCGTATCCTCGGCCGTAATCACATCGGCAGATGCTAAAATATCCAATGCGCGCAGCGTAATATCCCGCGCAGTTCCGATAGGTGTTGCGACAAAATATAAACCCGCGGCTAATTTCGATATTTTATGATTCACATCTAGACCCATATATTCATGCGCATTATCGTCCGACCGAGTAAAGAGACTGATCGGGTGCGGGAGATGAAGGTATGATGATGTCTATGACCAAAATTGGCAAGAAAGTCCAAAGCTTTGTCGCGATAAGTGCATTGGCCCTCATGACAGCCTGTGCGCCGACAATGCCAACAGGTCCTAAGGTTGATACATCAAAACCTGTTCCTGTCGCATTATTGGTGCCCCAATCTTCTGACGCGACGGCGCAGATTGCAGCAGATCTGGAAAATGCTGCACGCCTTGCCGCTGCACAATTGGACGATTTGGAAATTGACCTTCGTGTTTATGATACTGTTGGCGATGCAACCGTTGCAGCCAGGGTTGCGCGACAGGCCGTTGATGACGGGGCAAAAATCATAATTGGCCCACTTTATGCCGAGGCCGCAAATGCGGCGGGCACCGCTGTCGCGGACGACGGCGTTAATGTTCTAAGCTTTTCAAACAACACAACCATCGCTGGTGGCAATGTATTCGTGTTGGGCAAAACTTTTGACAACACAGCGCGCCGCATCGTTTCGTTTGCCGCGGAACAAGGCAAAGAACGCGCGATGGTCATTCACTCTGATCGGATCGACGGACAAATGGGCCTAAACGCATTTCAGGGTGCCGCAGCGGACACAAACCTACGGATCGTTTCGGCACAAAGTTTTGAGCTGACCCAAGAAAGTGTGGTGAATACTGTTCCCCTAATCCGTGCGTCTGCCGAAATCGAGGATGTTGACACACTGTTCTTGACTTCCTCATCTGCAGGAGCATTGCCGCTGTTGGCGCAGTTGTTGCCAGAGGCCGGGTTAGATCCTGCGAATGTGCAGTATGTGGGACTAACCCGTTGGGATATCCCACCGCAAACGCTTGAGCTAAACGGTTTGCAAGGCGGTTGGTTTGCGGTTCCTGATCTGACGCGCACTGAAAATTTTTCGACACAATTCCAAGAGCAATTTGGAAATCGTCCCCACCAATTGGCCAGTTTGGCGTTTGATGGGATTGCAGCGATTGGCGCGTTGGCGCAGGCAGGATTTGACGATATCCTGACGCGCGAAGCTTTGACGCAGCCCTCTGGCTTTCAGGGGGTGGACGGGATATTCCGTTTGAAGGATGATGGTACAAACGAACGCGGCTTGGCAATTGCCACAGTCCAAGACAAACAGGTACTAATCATTGACCCCGCTCCACGCTCCTTCGCAATCACAGGATTCTAACGAACTAAACCTAATATGTGACCCGAAATCTATTTTCGATCCAGAGGCGCTAACCTCAATTTTTGAGGACAGCGCGACTGATAAATTGCGTGGTGCACTGGTTGATGCGCTAAAACAGATGCGCAAATCGGGCATGAAACAAATCGCCAATGCGCTGTCCGATACCCCGAACGCAGCCCGTCAGGCGGTGCAAAGTTATGCTTGGTTGACAGATGAACTGGTCAAGTGTGCATGGCGCGCGGCAAATCAAATGCATCCAAATGCCACACCGACCGAGGCAGAACGTCTAAGTGTGATAGCGGTTGGGGGCTATGGTCGTTTTGAAATGGCCCCTTTTTCGGATGTTGATCTGTTATTCTTGACACCTTACAAAATAACACCTTGGGCCGAGAGCGTTATTGAAAGCATGCTCTACATGCTGTGGGACCTGCGCCTAAAAGTTGGCCATTCATCGCGCACCATACGCGATTGTTTGCGCCTAGGTGGTGAGGATTTCACCATTCGCACAGCCATGTTGGAACAACGATATGTCTGTGGCGACACAGGATTGGCCCAAGAGCTTGAAGAAGAACTTTGGTCCGAGTTGTTTGTAGGCAGTGCACGCGAGTTCATTGACGCCAAATTGGGTGAACGCGACACCCGACACGAAAAGCAAGGCCAACGGTATATGGTTGAGCCGAATGTCAAAGAGGGCAAAGGGGGACTGCGTGATCTGCAATCACTCTTTTGGATCACAAAATATGTCTATCGCGTTCAGAATACGGCCAAATTGGTTGATCTTGGCGTGTTCCGCCCAGACGAATACGCGCTGTTTGAAGCGGCTGAAAACTTCCTATGGGCCGCGCGATGCCATTTGCATTTGGTTACAAACCGCGCGGCGGAACAGCTTTCGTTTGATTTGCAGGTCGAGGTGGCCGACCGCATGGGCTATCGCGACCAAAAGGGGCGACGCGGTGTGGAACTGTTCATGCAAGACTATTTCCGTCATGCCACAAAGGTTGGAGATTTGACTCGCATCTTACTGACCTCCCTTGAGGCGGATCACACCAAAGATGCGCCATTGCTTGAACGTATCTTCCGTCGCAAACCCAAGGTGCGCAAGGAGTATGAAGTGATCAACGGCCGTCTTGCCGTTAAAAATCCAGATATCTATTACGCAGATAAATTGAATTTTTTGCGTATTTTTGAAGAGGGCTTACGCACTGGCTTACTCATCCACCCCAATGAAATGCGCATGGTGTCTGCCTCGCTCGATCGCATCGACGATGACATGCGAACAAACCCCGAGGCCCAGCGCATCTTTTTGGATTTACTGCTAAAACACGGCAACCCTGAACGTGCATTACGGCGGATGAATGAGTTGGGCGCACTAGCCGCGTTTATCCCAGAGTTTGAACCCATCGTCGCGATGATGCAGTTTAATATGTATCACAGCTATACGGTGGACGAACATACGATCCAAGTGATCAAAAGCCTTGCGCAGATTGAACGTGCAGAGTTGGAAGAAGAGCTACCCATTGCCAGTTCGATCCTACAGGCAGGCATAAATCGCAAGGTTATCTATGTGGCCCTGCTGTTGCATGATATTGGCAAGGGGCGCAGCGAAGATCACTCAATCCTGGGGGCAAAAATCGCGCGCAAGGTTGCACCGCGGCTTGGCCTGTCTCAGGAAGAAGTGGACACCGTCGAATGGCTGGTCCGCTATCATCTGTTGATGTCGGATATGGCGCAAAAACGTGACATCGCCGATCCGCGCACAGTACGGGATTTTGCCAAGGCTGTTCAAACCACCGAACGTTTGGATCTGCTGACCATTTTGACGGTGTGCGATATTCGCGGCGTTGGCCCAAACACTTGGAACAATTGGAAGGCCACATTGATCCGCGCACTTTATGCCGAAACACGGCGCGCGCTGGAAGACGGGCTTGAAGCCGTCAATCGCAAGAACCGCAGCAATGAGGCGAAAAAATTCCTGGAAGGTGCGCTGAAAGATTGGAACAAAGGCGAAATTCAAGAAGAGCTTGGGCGCCACTATGAACCCTATTGGCAGGGCTTGCCCGACAAGACGCATTTTGTTTTTGCAAATCTGCTACGCAATTTGGGGGCGGATGAAATCCGTTTGGATGTCCACCCTGACACGGATCGTGATGCAACACGCATTTGTTTTGCCCTGCATGATCACCCAGGTATCTTTTCCCGTCTTGCAGGTGCGCTGACATTGGTCGGTGCAAACGTTGTTGATGCGCGGACCTATACAACCAAAGACGGCTATGCAACTGCCGCATTTTGGGTCCAGGACAGCGATGGAGAGGCCTATGATCTGTCCCGCCTGTCCCGCCTGCGCAATATGATCGAACGTACGCTAAAGGGCGAGGTCGTGACGCGCGACGCCGTGCATGAAAAGGACAAATTCAAAAAGCGCGAAAAGGCATTCAAAGTGTCAACCTCGGTCACCTTCGACAATGATGGGTCTGACATATACACCATCATCGAGGTGGATACACGCGACCGCCCGGGTTTGTTGTTTGATCTGACGCGCACGCTTGCGAACCTAAACGTTTATATTGCCTCTGCCGTGGTCGCGACCTACGGTGAGCAAGTCGTTGATAGTTTTTATGTAAAAGACATGTTTGGTCTGAAATTCTATAGCGACAGCAAACAACGCACCCTTGAACGTCAACTCACCGAGGCGATCAGCAAAGGGGTAGAGCGGGCAGAGGGATAAAGCATGCTGCGCAATGTGATGACCGTGGGGTTTTGGACCCTGATGAGCCGCATCTTGGGGATGTTGCGAGAGGTCATGTTGTATGCGCTGATCGGGGCAGGCCCCGTCCTGGATGCGTTTATAGCGGCGTTTCGCCTACCAAATATGTTCCGCCGATTTACGGCCGAAGGGGCATTTAACGCAGCCTTTGTTCCGATGTTTTCAAAACGTATCGAGGCGGACGATAATCCCATCGGATTTGCAAATCAGGCGATGGGTAGCCTCAGCTTTGTTTTGTTGATCCTGACCGCATTTGCCATGATTTTCATGCCGCTGTTTATTTGGGCCTCGGCCAGTGGATTTGCGGATGATCCACGCTTTGACCTTAGCGTTGATTACGCCCGTGTGATGTTTCCCTATATCTTGTTCGTCAGCTTGGCCGCGTTGATTTCAGGTGCATTGAACAGCGTTGGAAAATTTGCCGTGGCTGCCGCCGCACCTGTTTTATTAAATATCATCATACTAGCGGCTCTCGGCACATCTTGGGTAATTGGTGGATCTGCAATCACGTTCCTGATCTGGTCCGTACCCGCCGCAGGTATCCTGCAATTGGGTCTAGTTTGGTATCACGCCCGACAAAGCGGGTTGAAACTAACATTAGCGCGGCCGCGATTTTCGACCGAAATGAAACACCTGTTGATCGTTGCGACACCTGCCGCGCTGGCCAATGGGGTAGTGCAAATCAATCTGCTGGTCGGTCAGTTGGTATCCAGTCAACAGGTTGGCGCGATCAGTTGGCTGTATGGTGCGGATCGCCTTTATCAATTACCCCTTGGTGTGGTCGGAATTGCAGTGGGCATTGTTTTGTTACCCGAACTATCACGGCACCTAAAATCGGGGGATGAAGGTGCTGCAAAAGAGGCATTATCAAACGGCGCATTCTTCACCGCAGCGCTTAGTTTTCCTGCAACGATTGCCTTGTTCGTTATCCCACTACCCTTGGCCGCGGCCCTTTATGGGTATGGACAAAATACAATTGCCGATGTTCAGGCCATCGCGCTTGCCACGGCGATCTATGCACTTGGGTTGCCCGCCTTCATGCTACAAAAACTACAGCAACCCCTGTTTTTTGCCCGTGAAGATACCAAAACACCGTTTCGTTGGGCGGTTGTTTCGATGGTGCTAAATGCCATCGTGGCGATTGGGCTTTGGCCTGCTCTTGGGTGGTTGTCCCCTGCGATTGCAACCGTAGTTTCATCTTGGGCAATGGTTGGGCTGCTGCATATATCATCGCGCGCATTCGGCGATGTGGCGCGTGTGAAATCAGAGACGATATCAAAAATTGGACGTGTAGCGATTGCGTCAATCGCGATGGGCGTTGTCCTCGGCGCTGCGCAATTTAGCGCAGGTGGTTATTTCACAAATGGAGTCACGCAGTTTATCTGGGCTCTCATCCTCGTAGTCATAGGGGCAGCTGCATACATCATTTTTGCACGCTTCTGCGGAGCGTTTCGTTTACGCGAATTACGCAGCGCGATGCGGCGATAGTGTGACGTCAATCGCGTCTGATAACGTTTAAAATGCGCTGAAAGCCACCGGGCGCTACGAAAAAACAGATCAGAAACCCGATGACAGCACCCGATAATTCGGCGACCCACACCCAAGTGTTCCCAAAGCTAAAGGCAAACACAATTTGAATACCAATCAGAAATCCTATGAGTGAAAACGCCTGGAGCGAAGGCTGTCCCGCAGCGCGAAAGGCCACCCAACGCAGAAATGCATGTGCGCCCAACAATCCATAAACACCCGTAAACATCCCAAACAGAACAGGCCCAGTTGGCACCAACAATGAATACATCAAGGCCCCACCGATTGCGGACCCAATGAATACGATCAGCGTGGCCACATTGCTGAACACACCGCCCACAAATTTGCCCATCGCTAGCAGCAGTGCACAACTGATGGCGGTGCCAACAGAACTGCCGTGGATAAAGGTGAATGAAACATAGCGTTTCAGTTCAAACCAACTGAAAACGCCCGTTTCGATTTGCGTGTTCAATGCCGCGGGGAAGAGGCCAAATTGGTTGATCAACCCATAGCGCATGCCCAAACCATAACGGTTTCCCAACATCCCCTGTTCGCCCAAAACGATAAACCCCTCGATCCCAACAACCAGTAGGAACAGGGCCATGATGACCGAGGGCATTTCGTTTAAAATCGGTTGGTTTTGTTGTTCTAACATTCTGAGCCCTTGCTTTTGGTTGACGCTCTTACCCGCAATGGGTAAGCGGTTTTCAACATAAGTTCCAGACGGAGAATAAAAAATGACGGATGCGGTCCAAACGCCATCCAATGGTGATTTCACAAAGCGCGTTTTTTCTGGTGTTCAGCCCACCGGAGCGTTGACGCTTGGGAATTACTTGGGTGCATTGAAACGTTTTGTTGATATGCAAAACGAAGATTACGAAACAATTTATTGTATTGTTGATTTGCACGCCATCACCACCTGGCAAGATCCCAAAACACTGCGCGATCAGGTCCGTGAAATTGCGGCATCCTATTTGGCATCTGGATTGGATCCTGCGAAATCCATCATCTTTAATCAGGCGGCGGTAGAAGAACATGCACAACTTGCGTGGGTGTTTAACTGCGTGGCCCGTATGGGATGGATGCAGCGCATGACCCAGTTCAAGGATAAGGCGGGCAAAAACGCCCAGAATGCCTCGGTCGGGTTGTTTACCTATCCTACGCTGATGGCTGCGGACATATTGCTCTATCACGCGACACATGTGCCTGTCGGGGATGATCAAAAACAGCATTTGGAACTGACACGCGACATCGCAACCAAGTTCAACCATGACTTTGGTCAGGACTTTTTCCCAATCACCCAACCTGTGATTGGCGGTCCAGCGGCGCGTGTGATGAGTCTGCGCGATGGCAGCAAGAAGATGTCGAAATCTGATCCCAGCGATCTAAGCCGGATCAACATGGCGGATGATGCAGACACCATTGCGCAGAAAATCCGCAAGGCGAAAACAGACCCCGAGGCGCTGCCTTCGGAAGAGGCAGGGTTAGAAGGACGCGCAGAGGCGCGCAATTTGGTTGCGATCTATGCTGCGCTGGCGGATGAGAGCGTTGAAAAGGTGCTAACAGAGGTGGGCGGAAAACAGTTTTCGGAATTCAAACCCATGCTGGTTGAACGTGCTGTTGAAAAACTTTCTCCCATTTCTGCGGAAATGCGTCGGTTGTTGAATGACAAATCCGAAATTGATCGTGTGTTAGAAGGCGGCGCGGAGCGTGCGCGCGCCATTGCGGCACCTATTTTGAAACACACATATGAAATTGTTGGCCTAAAGTAACCAAGGCCACAGACATTCGGGTCAGGGCATGTTGCAGAATGCCTTGACCCAAACACAGAGTTGAACCACACTCTGTTTGATCAGATTTGACCGATTAGCCAACATCAGGAGCGGATCTTGCGGAAATTTATGGTCGTCCTTGACGATAGCAAAGAATGTCTGAATGCGATGCGATTTGCCGCGATGCGGGCGGCGAACTCTGGGGGTGGTGTCACAATCTTGTCTGTGATCAGCCCCGACGAATTCAATCACTGGATCGGCGTCAGCGACATTATGCGCGAAGAAGCACGCGAGCGTATCGAAGTCCATTTCGAAGTCTTTGCAAAATGGATGCGTGATCGCAAAAATATTGAACCTGAATTGGTAATCCGCGAGGGCGAGGTCGTGTCAGAAATTTTGGCGCAGATCCAATCCGATCCTGAAATTGGGGTTCTGGTTCTGGGTGCTGGTTTGGATAAAAAGGGGCCTGGCCCCCTAGTCACCCAAATGTCCAAAAATGCAGGGACGCTGCCAATCCCCGTGACGATTGTGCCTGGGTCGCTGACCAAAGAACAGCTTGAGCTGATAACATAGCCTCCGCAAAAACTGATATTTCCGACGCGCTGTAATCTTGACTTATCTGGTCAGGAAAGCCATATTTAAAACAATTCTAAATTGGAGAGCGTGATGTTCATTCAAACCGAAACGACCCCGAACCCAGCCACATTGAAGTTCCTTCCTGGACTTAGCGTAATGGACGAAGGCACGGCGGATTATCAAAACGCAGATGATGCGGGAAACTCTCCTCTTGCACAGCGCTTATTTGCGGTTGCGGGTGTACGTGGCGTGTTCTTGGGGCGTGATTTTGTGACAATCACCAAAGACGAAGCGACCGATTGGGATCATGCGAAACCTGCCCTACTAGGCGCAATCATGGAACATTTCCAGTCTGGCCAACCGGTGATTCAGGGTGATCAGGCGGCCGACCATGGCACACAGCACAGCGAAGAAGACGCCGGTATCGTATCGCAAATCAAAGAATTGCTGGATTCTCGTGTTCGCCCTGCTGTCGCCCAAGATGGGGGTGACATTACGTTCCACGGATTTGAACGCGGCGTGGTGTACCTTCAGATGAAAGGCGCATGTGCAGGGTGTCCATCCTCAACCATGACGCTGAAAATGGGCATTGAAAACCTACTGCGCCACTATATCCCAGAGGTGACCGAGGTCCGTCCTGTTGACCTCTGACACAGTTGTCCTTGCCTTTGACACATCTGGTCCGTTTTGTGCGGCGGCTGTTCTGATAAATGGTGAATTCACGGCCTGCCGAGCCGATGAAATGGCACGCGGCCAAGCCGAAGCAATCATGGACATCATTGTGGATGTTTTAAACACCTCTGGCGTCACCTTGCAGGATGTGTCGCGGATTGGTGTGGGGACTGGTCCCGGGAATTTCACAGGCATTCGCATTTCAGTATCCGCAGCGCGTGGTTTTGCCCTGTCTCTTGGAATTCCTGCGATTGGCGTGAATGGGTTTGATGCAACGCTTTATGGACAAAGCGATGAGGCGGTCGCGTGCTTGCCCGCGATCCGCGATCAGATATATTTTTCGGGTCATGGTCTGGACGCTCAATTAGCTGATCGTGATCAGGCCGCACAGCTTGGCCGCTCTCTAATTGACCGCCCCGATCCAGCGCAACTGGTCAAAAATATCGCACGTATCGCAGAAAACGCAGATCGGTTTGATCGCCCCGTCCCGATGTATGTCAAACCAGCAAATGCAGCGCCCGCACGCGATTTACCCCCAAAGGTGTTAGATGACGCCAGCTGAGATGGCACAACTTCACCGCGCAGAGCCAACTGGACAGCGCGCATGGAGTGAAGCTGAATTTTCTGCAATGCTGTCCGCAAATAATGCGTTATCCGTCACTTGCGACGCAGGGTTCGCAGTGGGTCAAGTCATTATGGACGAAGCCGAACTCTTTCTGATCATCACAATACCTGAACATCGCAAGCAGGGGGTTGGGCGCCGTATTTTGGCAACGTTTGAACAACAGGCGTTTCAAAACGCGGTTCGACGTATCATTTTAGAGGTCGCGGATACGAATACAGCGGCTCGTGCACTCTATTCCGCAAACGGGTATCAACAGATCGCAGTGCGAAAAAACTATTATATCTTCCCCGACGGAAGCCATGCTGATGCAATCATCATGGAAAAACACCTGCAAAAAACAGCTGAAAACACAGAATAAATTTTTCTGTTTTCCACAGGAATTTGTGAAAAACCAGTTGACGATTTGACCATTCAACGGCCTTAATACTGCATGGAACAACGCAGAGGTGCCTGCGTTCTCAACCGGGAGAAATATCATGAGCATGATGAGTAAAATTTTAGGCGCAACAGCTGCATTCGCGCTAAGCGCAGGGGCCGCATTGGCAGAACCCGCGCTAATCTTTGACCTAGGCGGTAAATTTGACAAATCATTCAACGAAGCTGCGTTTAACGGCGCAACACGTTGGGCCGAAGAAACAGGTGGATCATTCCGCGAAATCGAACTGCAATCAGAGGCACAGCGTGAACAAGCGCTACGTCGTTTTGCCGAAGCAGGCGCAAACCCAATCGTTATGGCGGGCTTTGCTTTTGCAACGGCATTGGATTCTGTTGCCGCAGACTACCCAGACACGAAATTCGCAATCATCGACATGGTTGTTGACAAACCAAACGTGCGTTCAGTGGTCTTTAACGAACACGAAGGATCGTACCTTGTTGGTATGATGGCGGCGCAGGCATCAAAATCGGGTACCGTTGGATTTATCGGTGGAATGGACATCCCATTGATCCGCAAATTCGCATGCGGATACGTCCAAGGTGTAAAAGCGGTTAACCCGAGCGCGACAGTCATTCAAAACATGACAGGAACAACACCAGCGGCATGGAACGATCCACTAAAAGGATCTGAATTGACCAAAGCACAAATCGCACAAGGTGCGGATGTTGTGTACGCAGCGGCGGGTGGCACAGGCGTTGGCGTTCTACAAACAGCCGCGGACGAAGGCATTTTGTCAATCGGTGTGGACAGCAACCAAAACTACATGCACCCAGGCAAGGTTTTGACATCTATGTTGAAGCGCGTTGATAACGCTGTTTACGATGCGTTCACACAAGGCGCAAACCTTGAAACAGGGTTCAACGTAATGGGCCTTGCTAACGGAGGTGTTGGCTATGCACTTGACGAGCACAACGCATCATTGGTCAGCGCAGACATGCAAGCTTCTGTAGATGCAGCAGCAGGACAAATCGCATCAGGCGCATTGTCAGTGCATGATTATATGTCAGACAATGCCTGCCCAGTCGAATAAACACGATGGACAATGCAAACACAGCGGGGCGGCAGGAAACTGCCGCCCCAGCCATTGAGCTTCGCGGCATTTCCAAAGCCTTTGGCCCAGTTCAAGCGAACAAAGATATTTCAATCCGCGTCATGCCTGGCACGATCCACGGGATCATTGGCGAAAACGGTGCGGGCAAATCGACGTTAATGTCGATCCTTTTTGGTTATTACAAAGCCGATGCTGGTGAAATTTTCATCAGCGGTCAAAAAACACAAATACCCGATAGTCAGGCAGCAATCGCTGCAGGCATCGGAATGGTATTTCAACACTTCAAATTGGTGCAAAATTTCACAGTTCTGGAAAACGTTATCTTAGGTGCCGAGGACGGCGCCCTTCTGAATACATCCCTTCGCAATGCGCGCGCAACATTGCGCCAATTGGCCCAAGAATACGAGCTTGAGGTTGATCCAGATGCTGTGATCGAGGATTTGTCTGTTGGGCACCAACAGCGTGTCGAAATCCTAAAAGCGTTGTATCGCCAAGCCGAAATCCTAATCCTGGACGAACCAACAGGCGTCTTAACCCCCTCTGAGGCCGATCAACTTTTCCGTATCCTGCGTCGCCTTCGGGAAGAGGGGAAAACAATCATCCTAATAACGCATAAACTGCGTGAAATTATGGACATCACCGATACCGTATCCGTAATGCGACGTGGGGAAATGACAGCAACGGTGAAAACCAGCGAAACCAACCCCCAAGAATTGGCTGAACTTATGGTCGGGCGCAAAGTTTTGTTGCGCATCGAAAAAGCGCCTGCGCAGCCCAAAGACGTGGTTTTAGAAATCGAAAATCTGCGCGTTATCGACGATGCGGGCGTTGAGCGCATTAAGGGGATCAACCTGAATTTGCGTGCCGGTGAAGTGCTGGGAATTGCGGGTGTCGCAGGCAATGGGCAATCGGAATTACTTGAGGTGTTGGGCGGATATCAACCTGCCAGTGGCAAAATCACCATGAACGGACAGGAAATCGACCTAACAGGTAAGAAATCAGACGGTCAATCCCGCCGCGCCCGCGGCATTGCCCATGTTCCAGAAGATCGACAAAGCGAAGGTTTGATCATGGATTATACCGCGTGGGAAAACGTTGTCTTTGGCTATCATGGGGATCCACGATTCCAATCGGGCCTGTTCATGAACAATGCCGCGATCAAGGAAGATGCGACAGGCAAGATGGAACGTTTTGACGTGCGTCCGCCCAATCCACGATTGATGGCCAAAAATTTCTCTGGTGGAAACCAGCAAAAAATCGTTGTGGCCCGCGAAATTGAACGGGATCCAGATATTTTATTGGTGGGCCAACCTACACGCGGTGTTGATATTGGTGCCATCGAATTCATTCACAAACAAATCATTGCGCTGCGGGATCGTGGCAAAGCGATCTTGCTCGTCTCTGTTGAATTGGATGAGGTCCTATCGCTGTCCGATCGGATCGCAGTCATGTTTGATGGTCAAATCATGGGCGAACGCCTGCCACAAAATACGGATGAGCGCGAAGTGGGGCTGTTAATGGCCGGCGTAACAGAGGAGGCAAGCTGATGCAAAAAATGCCAGTCTGGGCCGATGTCATTCTAATTCCGCTTGTGTCGCTTTTGCTTGCGGCCTTGCTATCCGCCGCTGTCATCGTGGGGATTGGAGAAGACCCCCAAGCCGCGCTGAAACTGATGATTTCTGGTGCGCTTGGATCAACCTATGGATGGGGTTACACGCTTTATTATGCGACAAACTTTATCTTTACGGGTTTGGCCGTTTCTGTCGCCTTTCACGCGAAACTGTTCAACATCGGTGGCGAAGGTCAGGCGATGTTGGGCGGCCTTGGTGTCGCGCTCGTAGCGCTTTATATCCCATGGCCACATTGGAGTTTTGCGCTGATCGGTTGCACCATTGGGGCCGCATTGCTTGGGGCCGCATGGGCCTATATTCCGGCGATTTTGCAGGCAAAACGTGGATCACACATCGTGATCACCACGATCATGTTCAACTTCATTGCCTTTGCCTTGCTAAATTATTTGTTGGTAAACGTTATGCGTCCTGCGGGGTCTATGGACCCAGCAACGGCAAGTTTTCCTGAGGCCACGCATCTGCCGACTCTGCATATGTTGCTAGAACCCTTGGGCATCAAATTTTCCAAGGCTGCGCCTGCGAATGTCAGTTTAGTTTTCGCCCTATTGGCGGCTGTTTTTGTGTGGCTCCTGATTTGGCGTACGCGTTTGGGCTATGAAATCCGCGCGTTTGGGCATTCAGAGTCGGCCGCACGATACGCGGGAATAAATCCAGTTCGGATCACTGTGATCGCGATGATGGTTTCAGGCGCCCTTGCAGGTATGATGTCGCTGAACACAACCATGGGCGAAGGTGAACGGTTGATCCTGAATTCGACCGAGGGTGCAGGGTTTATTGGGATTGCTGTCGCACTGATGGGTCGCAGCCATCCTGTTGGTGTTGTCGTTGCCTCCATCCTTTTTGGCTTTCTCTATCAAGGCGGGGCGGAATTAGCTCTATGGACAAGTATCCCACGCGACTTGATTGTCGTCATTCAGGCATTGGTCATTCTGTTTACAGGTGCGCTGGATAACATGGTGCGTATGCCACTGGAACGTTTGTTCCTCATGTTTGGCCGCAAGGAGGGTTAAAGGATGTTTGATGTTTTAACCGATCTGCTGACCGTCCTTGATTCAACCATGCGCCTATCCACGCCACTGTTGTTGGCTTGTCTGGCGGGATTATTTTCTGAGCGGGCTGGAATTTTCGACATTGGACTCGAGGGCAAAATGCTGGCCGCGGCCTTCTTTTCTGCGGCCTTTGCCTATGTCACGGGAAATGTTTGGTTGGGGTTGGCCGCGGGGATCGGTGCGTCGATGCTATTATCCCTACTCCATGGTGTGGCGTCGATCACGTTCCGCGGAAATCAACTTATCTCGGGTGTTGCGATCAACTTTCTTGCGGCGGGTATGACCGTATTGATCGCCCAAAGTTGGTTTAAACAAGGGGGCCGTACGCCTGCGCTGCTAAGTGGCGGTCGCTTTGAAAACATAACTTTACCCTTTACTGATGCATTGAGTGTCGTTCCAATCATCGGTCCGTTTTATAAAGAGGTCGTCTCGGGTCACACAATCCTAGTCTATGTCGCATTGATGATGGTGCCGCTTACGTGGTGGGTTTTATTCAGAACACGTTTCGGACTACGCTTGCGCGCAGTAGGCGAAGCCCCAGAGGCCGTCGATACAGCAGGTGTGTCCGTCATTGGCATGCGTTATAGCGCAGTGATTATTTGTGGCGTTTTATGCGGGATAGCAGGGGCCTATATGGCGACTGGTCTGCAGGCGGGTTTCGTAAAGGACATGACCGCAGGACGCGGATATATCGCCTTGGCCGCCCTAATCTTTGCCAAGTGGCGTCCGTGGTATGCGCTGTCGTCTTGCTTATTGTTTGGCTTCTTACAGGCGGTGGCTCTGCGCCCAGACTTGATCAAAGGGTATCTTGGCTTTGAGGTTCAGGTACAATTACTGGACGCTCTACCCTATATTTTGACGGTCGTTATCCTTGCTGGTTTTGTAGGGAAAGCGATCCCGCCACGTGCAGGCGGCGAACCTTATGTGAAAGAACGATAAATTTTTGCACTCTCTTGGGCCTTTCCGGCCCTTGAGGGCTTGCAATTTTTAAATGTCTTGCGCTAGGGATGCTCATGCAAATCTATCTGCCAATTGCCGAAGTATCTGTGAACATCTTTCTCCTTCTCGGACTGGGGGGAATTGTTGGTGTTTTGTCAGGTATGTTTGGAGTTGGCGGCGGCTTTCTGATGACGCCACTTTTGTTCTTTATCGGCATCCCACCTGCTGTAGCTGTCGCGACAGAGGCGAACCAAATTGTTGCGTCCTCCTTCTCGGGCGTGCTGGCCCATTTCAGGCGAAAAACCGTCGATTTCAAAATGGGAACGGTGCTGTTGATCGGCGGTCTGACGGGGGCCGCAGTGGGTGTTGTGATATTCAACTACCTGAAGGCGCAGGGGCAAGTCGATTTGTTGGTCAAGCTGTGCTATGTTGTCTTTTTGGGCGTTATCGGTTCGCTGATGTTTGTAGAAAGCCTGAATGCGCTTCGCAAATCGCGCAAAAAAGCAACCGTTACAACCACACGCCGTCAGCGCGGTTGGATGCAAGCCCTGCCATTCAAAACTCGTTTCCGCACTTCTGGTCTTTATATCTCGGTATTGCCGCCTTTGGTTGTGGGACTGTTCGTTGGAATCCTATCCGCAATTATGGGTGTTGGGGGTGGTTTCATCATGGTGCCTGCGATGATTTATTTGCTGGGTATGCCGACCAAGGTCGTTGTGGGAACATCCCTATTCCAAATCATTTTCGTCACGGGTTTTACAACTCTGTTACACGCAACAACGAACTATACCGTGGATATGGCGCTGGCTGTATTGTTGTTGGTGGGCGGTGTAATTGGCGCACAAATTGGCACGCAAATCGGTACCCGCCTGCGAGCAGAACAACTGCGTATTTTGCTGGCAATGATGGTTTTGGCAGTCTGCTTTAAACTGGCCTTGGACCTATTGATTGAACCAAGTGAACTTTATTCCATTGGCGCAGCAGGGGGTCATTAATGCGCATTTTGGCCCTAATCCTTTGCATTATCCCACTCTTCGCCTCTGGCGAAGAAATCGTATTGGGGATGAGCCAGGATGAAGTAGCTATCACCGCCACATTTGATGGATCAAACATCCTTGTCTTTGGGGCTATTAAACGCGAAAGCGCCATTCCAGAGGGGGAACTGGGAGTCATCGTTACGATTGCCGGCCCATCAGAACCCGTTGCAGTACACCGCAAGGAACGCAGATTTGGCATTTGGGTGAACACAGACACCGTCGAAGTTGATGCCGCGCCTAGCTTTTATGCGATTGCAACCAGCGCACCAATGGATCGTATCCTGAAAGATACCGAAGATTTGCGTCACCAGATTTCCATTGAACGCGCAATCCGCTCGGTTGGTGCGCCCATGACAATCACAGACGCCCCTGCATTTACCGATGCGGTGATCCGTATTCGTAAATCGCAGGACCTCTATAAACGGACTGAAAATTCGGTACTGCTGGATCAGGAAACGTTATTCAGGACATCAGTTGATATGCCCGCAAACCTGACCGAGGGTGATTATTTCACGCGTATTTTCCTGACCCGTGATGGAAAGGTTGTCAGCGAATTTGAAACGACCATCGACGTGAAAAAGGTTGGTTTGGAACGTTTCCTTTACAATCTCTCTCATCAACAGCCTTTGGTCTACGGACTGCTGTCATTGGCAATTGCAATTTTGGCGGGATGGCTTGCGTCCAGCTTTTTCCGCATGATCCGCGGCACGTAAAAAACTGGGGCGTTCTCGGGTGGCGCAAATGCACCTACCCTCTATCTTACTCCAGATTTTCAATAATCAGCGTGGTGCCATCCGGATCGCACCATCAAGGCGGATCGTTTCACCGTTCAGCATGTCATTATCAATAATGTGACGCACCATTTTTGCATATTCCGCAGGCGCACCCAAACGCGATGGAAACGGCACCTGCGCACCCAAACTATCCTGTACCTCTTGCGGTAGGCTCTCCAATAAGGGGGTTAGGAATAGTCCGGGTGCGATCGAAACAACGCGAATACCCAGCTGTGACAGATCGCGCGCCATCGGCAAGGTCATACCAACGATGCCCCCCTTGGATGCGGCATAGGCGACTTGACCCACTTGGCCCTCATAGGCTGCAACGGACGCCGTGTTGACAATAACACCGCGTCCCCCGTCCGCAGTAACAGGGTCGTTCAGTGCCATGTGTTTCGCGGCAATCGAGGCCACGTTGAACGACCCGATCAGGTTCACGCCAATGGTTTTTGAAAACAACTCTGGCGGATGCGCCTCACCGCGGGATACTGTTTTTGCAGCAGGACCAATGCCCGCGCAATTTACTGCGATATGCAATGTGCCATGATCTGCTACAACCTGCTCGATTGATTTTGCGACCTCATCCGCATTTGAAACATCGACGCGCATGAATGATGCACCCGTCGCTTTTGCATGTTGTTCACCCATCTCGGCATTCATATCAAAAATAACCACTCTGGCGCCTGCATCACGCAGTGTAGCAACCGTTGCTGAGCCAAGTCCCGATGCACCGCCCGTGACGATTGCCACGTGATCTTTTGTAATATCCATAGTCTTCTCCTAAGTTACCCCAATATTTTCCGCAAATTCCCAGAACACAATGCCCAAATTGCAGAACTTAGCGTCGCTTGATTTGAATTAGGTTTTATGCAGAGTTTGCAGAGAGGAGAAGTCATGTCAAAATCAGGCCCGAGCCCCCGTTCCGCATATTACGATTTCCAAACCCTTCAGACCCGTTGGGAGGATAATGACGCCTATGGTCACATGAACAACATCGTTCATTATTCCCTGATTGATACGGCCGTGACCAATTGGCAGCGGGATCGAGGTTTTTTCGATGTTGATGACGTCAAATTCATGGTGGTCCAAAGCGGATGCACCTATTTTGCTGAGGCGCGATATCCTGATACGGTTCATGCGGGTCTGAGGGTTTCAAAAATCGGACGCACCTCTTGGACCTATGAAATAGGTTTATTTCGCAACGAAGAAAACGCTGCATTTGCCGAAGGATTTTTTGTACAAGTCCAAGTGGACGATGACACAGGTCGGCCAAGTCCGATCAAAGACACATTCCGTCGACATCTAGAGCGGATATTAGTATCACCCTAAGGTTCGTGTAAGACTTAGAGCATCCAGCGGGGTTTGGTTTTACCCAAGAATGCTGAAATTCCATGCTCTGCTTCTTCACCTTCCCACGTGTCAGCAAGCGCTTGGATTGTCATGTCAATAATATCAGGGGTAATTTTCGGCCCCAGTGATCGCGCCAATCTTTTTGATGCGGCGACGGAATTGGGCGCCACCGATAAATATGGCGCAACTTCGGCCTCGATTTGGACTCCTAAATCGTCACCTGCGGCGACACCTGAAACAATGCCCAATTCCTTTGCTTCCGCGGCTGAAAAAATTCGGGCAGACATAAATACGCGTCTGGCCTGCCCTTCGCCCATGCGTGCGATTACGTATGGGGAAATCGTTGCGGGGATCAAACCCAAGCGCGTTTCTGTCAGGCCAAATTTTGTCCCCTGATCTGCAATCACGCAGTCGCAAACACAACACATTCCAATGCCGCCACCAAACGCACCACCGTGAACGCGGCCGATTAACGGGGCATCCAATTCGTTCAGTGCGTTTAGCATCATAGCAAGTTTGCGCGCCTCATCCATTCGGGTTGCGCGGTCTGCATCTATCTGCGCTTTCATCCAACCCAAATCGCCGCCTGCGCAGAACACATCACCTGCGCCAGATAACACAACGACACGTGTGCCTTTGGGTAGGTTCGATGCGAAATGCGTCAACTCCTCAATCATCAGCGCGGATAGCGCGTTTTTCTTTTCCGCGCGATCAAGGCGCAGGGAAACAACGCCCCGTTCATCCACTAGGACACTGATGGTCGAATAGTCATGTGTCATGGCGCAACCCCTTTGCAAAATTGGCAGCGGCCTGTAATTTTGCCCTGTCCAACCCAGTCGCAAACCCTAACGACAGCAGTAAATCGTTCACCGCTTCGGTCGCAACATTTCCTTTGGCACCTGGCGCATAGGGACAACCGCCCAAACCACCCACAGCCGCATCGAAGACGCGCAGACCATGGTCCAAAGATACCTTTACATTATCTAACGCACGCGCCTTTGTATCGTGGTAATGCCCAGCAAGATGCGTCGGTGGCACCTCTTTCAGCACAGCGCGCAGCATCGCTTCAATCGTCTTGGGCGTTCCCGCACCAATCGTGTCACCCAGAGATATTTCATAACATCCCATTTGCATCAATCGCTCCGCCACATAGGCGACCTTGGCCGGGTCCGTTGGTCCGTCATAAGGACAATCGGTAACGCATGACACATAGCCACGCACGGGTATCCCTCGAGATTTAGCCGCAACCATTATTGCGGCAAAACGTTCAAAACTTTCATCAATAGAACAATTAATGTTCGCCTGCGAAAACCCTTCTGATGCGGATCCAAAAATGGCCACCTCATCCGCGTGTGCCACCATGGCACCGTCAAAGCCGCGCTTGTTTGGGGTGAGTGCCGCATACCGTACGTTGGCGTCGCGTTTAATACCCGTCAAAACGTCATGCGCGTCTGCCATTTGGGGAACCCACTTGGGGCTTACAAAACTCGTCACCTCAATCTTTTGAAAGCCTACAGCAGTCAGCATATCCACTAATGCAATTTTATCGGCTGTGCTGATCATTGCCGCTTCATTTTGAAGACCATCACGGGGGCCCATTTCAAAAATAGTGACTTTTTCCATAAATGTCGTTCCTTGTCTTGATTGCAGCATATATTTGGTGCCAACTCATTCAAGACAATTGACAAAGACCGTAGCGTCATCATCAATCCAAACTGCAATTTGAACCCCAATAGGTGACCCCAATGACCGAACTTGACCCACAATTGATTCAAAAGGTGCGCGCGCGTTTCGCCTATGTTGATACATGTCCGTTTCAGGGATCTCGCATTTTCTTTGAGAACGCTGGGGGTGCTTTGACACTGAATTCTGTTGTTGAAACCTCAACCAAATTTGCGGCAATCCCCGACAATCAAGGGCGGGACAATGTCGCCTCTCATGGGTTGGTTGATACGATCAACAAGGCGAAATCTGATGCAGCTGATTTGTTTGGGGCGTCATCGGGTCAATTTTTTGTGGGCGAAAGCGGGACAGAATTATTGTTCCGTTTGGTGCGCAATGCCGCCACCGCAGCCAAGGCGGGCGGCGTGATTCTGGGATCAACGATTGAACATCCTGCCACGCGAAGTGCTGCACAACACTGGGCAGAGAACACCAACCGCCCGTATATCAGCATCCCGCATGACAATGAAACGGGCCTAAGCCGTGCCGAGGACTATGCAAAATATGTGACACCCGACACGCGTGTCGCCTGCATCCTTCACGCATCTCCTGTTACAGGAATGGGGATGGATGTCGCCGCAATTGCCGCCGCGATCCGTGCGGTATCTCCTGAATGCTATATTGTCGTAGATGGCGTGCAAAACGCGGCACATGGCACTTTGGACATCGATTCATATGATGTCGATGGATATGCAATTTCACCCTACAAAATGTTTTCCCGACATGGCTATGGATTTGCATGGGTATCAGATCGTTTTATGCGCGCCCCCCATGAACAATTAATCGGTGGCCCCGAAACCGCGTGGGAATTTGGCACGCGTGATACAGGATCATATGCAACATTTAGCGACGTGGTCACCTATCTGGACTGGTTGGGTACGCAAACCGCCCCATCCGAAAATCGCCGCGAACGCCTGATTGGCGCGGGTAAGGCGATTTTGGCCCATGAAAAGGCGTTATGCGATGCAATGATCCACGGGATTGGTAATCTGTCAGGATTGGCGGAAATGACGGACGTGGAAATCATTGGCGGGCTTGATAACCCCCATCGCAAAGGAATGGTGTCGTTTCGGATCAAAGGCAGGGCTTCGGCCGAAATTGTAACGGAGCTAAACGAACGCAGCATTCGTACGCATACGCGCAAGGCGGACCATTATTCTGGAAATGTCCTTGATCCGCTGGGGTGGAACGATTGTGTCAGGGTTTCCATGTGTCACTACAACACAATGGACGAAGTGCGCAGTTTCCTGACCGCGATGACAGAAATATCGAATCTATAAATCTCGCGCCCAAAACTGAAGTGGTTTTGGGGTTTCATGGGCCACATCGATATCTTTCCAGCTGAAATGCGCAATGGCGTTTGGAATGAGCCGATAGCCCCGTTTTTCCCAAAACGCATCAAGCGGGCGATAGTCTGTGGGACGCAGGGGATGATCCATGGGGCGCTGGACCGCGCAAAACGCCACTTTGCTAGATCCCAAGGCGCGTGCATGCTCTTCTCGCAGATCAAAAAACCTATGCCCGATCCCAGACCCACGATAGGTGTTCAACAAAACGGATTCAGCACAATAGAAAACTTGAGACAAATTCCAATTCAGGTCCTGAAAGGCCGATGCAAATTCATCTGCGTGATCCAACATTGGTGTCCCTGTGGCGGCACCAATCAATTCAGTGCCGTCAAATACGCCAACCAAAACTGCGGCGGGATTATTGCTATAGGCGTTTAGGTATTCACGTTCGTAGTCTAAATCACCGTCGTACAAATAGGGCCATTCCCGAAACACGGTGATACGCAGCCGCGCGACATCCTCTAATGCCGAATCCAGCGCAGCACCCGTTAAAACACGGACATCAATCATGAAACCTGTGCCGTCCAATCCGCCAGATTGTAATAGGTCACAACGCGCGTGATTTTATAATTCGACAGTGAAAAAAACGACCCTGCTGGCAGTTGATAATTTTGCCCCCGCGCTTCGGGTAATCCCACATCGGTTTTTAGGTAAGTGCCATTTACAACATATTCCGCAGCCGCGCGTGATCCGTCAGGATTTGAAAATATAACCATATCTGTCAGGTTTTCACGGTAGCATTCGTTCATATGTTGGCAAAAGCTGCAAAATGCATCCTTGCCAATGCGCACCTGACCTTCGTTCACATGATGCGTCACTGCATCGTCCAGACAATTCAACATGCCATCGACATCGGCTGCATTAAACGCATTGAAATATGCTTGGATTGTTGGATGCATCTACCCCTCCAATGGCGGTCCCCAGCGCCGCATTAATTGATCAACAATTTGATCACGCGTTTGTCGATAAGATACTAACTTTGTTTCCCGCGTTTCCCCCAATCCCGTCGGATCAAGGATTGGCCAATATTCGACCGTCAAATGGAAAAACCGCGTCAACTCTAGGGCGCGTCTCTGGCTTGCAGGGGAGAGTGCCACGATCAAATCGAACGAGGATAAATCATCGCCCCATTGTTCCATTTCATCAAAACTGCGCGAACGGTGACGTGACAATTCGACACCGATCTCTTCGCAGGTGGCGATCGCAAATCCGTCTATTTCCAGATCATTGATAACACCAACCGACTGAACATATGTGCCCGTGCCATAGAATTTCTTCATAATGCCTTCGGCCATTGGTGAACGCACAGCATTATGATCGCAGCAAAAAAGGACCGATTGTGGAAGGTCCTGCCCCATACCTAGCCCCCGAAATGCAAAACGCAGATCAATGTGAACAAGCGGCGTGCGGTGTCATTGTCGATGTCCGCCTTGCCCTCTAACCGTTCTGAGAGAACTCGCGCGCCTTCGTTGTGAATGCCACGGCGTGCCATATCGATCGTTTCGATCTGACTGGGGGGCATGTTTTTGACGGCATCATAGTAGCTTTCGCAAATGGCCCAGTAATCTTTTACAACCTGACGAAACGGCGACAGCGACAAATGAAATTCAACCGCCTTTTCACCCGCCTCTGTAGACACATCAAACACCAATCGTTTTTCACGGATGGACAGATCCAACCGATAAGGACCCGCAGGAACAACGCGATCATCGCGTTTTGGCAACGAAAAAACATTTTCTTCCAGCAGATCAAAGATGGCCACGCGCCGCTCTTGCTCAATTTCAGGCGTGGGCGGCGGTAGGTTTCGATCGTCGATTTCGATATGTGCAATACGGGTCATAATTCTTCACCTTCGTCTTTGGGCTACTTGACCTTTGAACGCTTTGCAATGGTTCTGTGCGCGAATTGCTCCGATCAGGGTGTATTGATCTGCTTTAGGCGGGCTGCCACGGACAAGCCATGCGCCTCTAATCCTTCAGAGGATGCCAGACGTTCTGCAGCCGGCCCAATCTGCGCCAACGCATCTGGCGTCATCCGCGACAGCGTCGTGCGTTTCACAAAATCCATTACGGAAAGTCCTGAACTAAACCGCGCAGAACGGGCCGTGGGCAGGACGTGATTTGGCCCCCCTACGTAATCCCCAATCGCCTCGGGCGTCCACGCGCCAATAAAGATGGCACCAGCATGGTGAATTTTTTCGGAAACACCCATGGCATCATCAACACAAATTTCCAGGTGTTCCGGTGCGATCCGATCAGAGAGTGAAACGACCTGATCCATATCCGACACTAATATGATGGCGCCATAGTCACGCCAACTTGCACCCGCGATATCACGCCGCTCCAAGGTTTGTAGGAACTTATCAACCGATGCCGAAACAGCGTATGCAAAATCTGCATCATCTGTGATCAAAATCGACTGCGCACTTTCGTCATGTTCTGCCTGACTTAGCAAATCCAATGCGATCCAATCAGGGTTGTTATCTTTATCAGCAATCACAAGGATTTCTGATGGTCCCGCAATCATATCAATGCCGACCTTGCCAAAAACCCGACGTTTGGCCGCCGCGACAAAGGCATTTCCTGGCCCCGTAATTTTATCAACTGGTGCAACCGATGGTGTGCCATAGGCCAGTGCCGCGATCGCCTGCGCCCCACCGATGCGGTAAATTTCGTCAACGCCCGCCAGTTCCGCGGCCAAGATCACCAAAGGGTTAATTGCCCCATCTGGTGTTGGCACCGTGATGGCAAGGCGTTCAACCCCTGCAACCTTGGCAGGGATCGCATTCATTAAAACGGATGAGGGATAGGTGGCAAGCCCACCAGGCACATACAACCCTGCGGCGCTGACGGGCGTCCAACGCCATCCCAATTCCGCGCCACTTGCATCTTTCCACCACGCATCTTGGGGCATTTGTTCTGCGTGATAGGCACGAATGCGCTCTGCCGCCAATTCCAATGCGGCCCGATCTTCGGGCGCAACCCGTTGTATTTCTGCTGCAATCTCTACGCCTGATAACCGCAGCGTTCCCGAAGTCAGTGTCAAACGATCAAACCGTTCCGTGTATTCTAACAATGCTGCATCGCCGCGCGCGCGCACATCGGCGATGATGTCTGCGACCACCTGGTCCACATCTGGGCTATCTTCACGCTTGGCGGAGAGCAGAGTTTGAAACTCTGCTTCAAAATTTGGATCAGTTGCGTTCAAAAAAACAGGCATCGGTCACTCCAATCAGTCTTGGGTGAAATAGCGCTGAACCCCCACAATCACAAGTGCGTGCTTCACGCGTCGTGGTTTGGAACCTGTTTTGAGGGGGCGACATAGGGCCGCGTTACATCCCGTAGGGCAACATCAAGGCCGTCAACCTGCACCTTTAACGCCCCATCCCCAGAGAAGGTTAGGATCAAATCCCCGACCCCATCCACTGCACCTGAAAACTCAAGAGACATTAGGGATAAGACAATATCTGCCTGTTTGCGATCAATCCCCTGCGAGGCAAGTCCAGTCGCATTTTGGATCACCAAAAGGGATTGAACACGCTCAGGGTCGCGCCCCTGCTGTTTGGCCAATTCAACATCTTCCCACCGAAACCGTTTCAGCAAAAACACCAATTGGCGTTCCGCACGGCTCCACTTTAGGTCGTCAACAGTCAGGACAGCATCCTGCGTCAGCGATGAAATAACCTGTAAATCTTCTGCATCCTGTGCTCCTAAATTCAATGGGCGATCAAGCGCATCATTAAATCCCGCATCTTGGTTCATACCCCAGGTACCCTTTCTACCTTTGCTCCAACACCAGAAAGCTTTTCAACCAAACGTTCATACCCGCGATCAAGGTGATAGACACGATTGACCCTTGTTTCACCTTCGGCCGCGAGTCCTGCAAGGATCAATGAAACAGATGCACGAAGATCGGTCGCCATCACCGGCGCGCCCTTCATGCGTTCAACGCCTGTCACCTTTGCCGTGCCACCCTGCACATCAATTTGTGCCCCCATCCGCATCAGTTCGGGCGCATGCATAAAGCGGTTTTCAAAAATAGTTTCTTCCAAATTACTGATGCCATCTGCAGTACACAGCATCGCCATCATCTGCGCCTGTAAATCCGTTGGGAAACCGGGGAAAACTTCGGTTGTGACATCAACCGCTTTGATATGATCGGCACGACGTTTTGTGGCGATCCCGTTTGCCGTTTCCCTAACATCTACGCCCGCTGCATCCAGTTTTTCAACGAACGATTCAATCAAATCGATACGGCCTCCCAACAATTCAACTTCACCCCCTGCAATGGCAGGCGCCAACATGTAAGTGCCCAATTCGATGCGATCAACGACAACAGGGTGCGTTGCACCACCCAGACGGTCGACACCTTCAATCGTGATGGTGGATGTCCCAGCCCCGTCAATTTTCGCCCCCATTTTTTGCAAACAGTGGATCAAATCAACGATTTCGGGTTCGCGTGCGGCGTTTTTCAAAACTGACGTGCCCTTGGCCAGTGTCGCTGCCATAACAAAGTTTTCGGTCGCTCCCACAGAGGCAAAGCGCATTTCATGCACGGCACCTGTTAATCGGCCGTCAGACACCTTGGCATGCAAATAACCGTCACGCAGATCAATATCTGCGCCCAATGCTTCCAATGCGCCAATATGCAAATCCATGGGCCGCGCACCAATTGCGCACCCCCCAGGCAGCGAAACAACAGCCTCGCCCGCGCGCGCCAAAAGCGGCCCAAGTACAAGGTTTGATGCACGCATTTTTCGCACAATATCATAATCCGCACGCAAATTTGTAAGTTCATGGGACGACAGTGCCAAAACCTGACCATCAGCCATGGCCTGCACCTCGGTCCCCAAAGACTCTAACAATTGGGTCATTGTTTTAATGTCAGACAATCGTGGCGCATTCGTCAGTGTCAGTGGTTCGTCACTTAACAGCGTTGCTGGCATCAGGGTCAGGCATGCGTTTTTTGCACCCGCAATCGGAATGTGCCCATTCAATGGGCCATTTCCCGTCACCAATATGGAATCCATTACGTATCCTTCCCTGCCATCGTCTGCTCTGGTTTTGCACGTGCTTTAGCTTGCGCTTTGCGTTTGGCCATGTTTGCCTTTAGCGCTTGTTTAAGGCGATTTTCACGTGCTTGTGCATCATTTTTTTGAGTTTTATTTTGCTTTGCCTGCGTCATAAGCCATGCTTACATCACAACTGAAAAAGCGTCCAGAATTGTCTTGCGCCTAGGCAATTTTCCGTCTAAGCACCGCCTACATCAGGCTGCTGTAGCTCAGTGGTAGAGCACTCCCTTGGTAAGGGAGAGGTCGGTGGTTCAATCCCACTCAGCAGCACCATTCCACCTAGTCCACCGATACCCCTGCAAATGCAGTGGCCAGCTGCAGCGGTTCGGTTACAGGATCCAAAGGCTATACCGTGCGCGCATTAGAAGCCCGCAGTGGCATACCCAAAAGCACGGTACACCGAAAGCTGCAGCACCTTGAAAAACTTGAGTTGATAGACTTGAACAGAGGACGAATGGCAATCGCATCTGATGAGTTTGGTCGCTCTGTCCTTGCCAGTCAGCTACCCGATGGCAAGTCAATCACCGATCGTCACGTTAATCGCATCCTTGATTTGTTATGAACCTGGGAAACATCGTCTGATTATCTCGCCTTTTGCAGCAACAGTGAACCAAAGCCTGAAATTAGGATGAGTGATAAGCCAACGAATGATAGCCCATCGGGCCAATCCCCAAATATAACCAATCCTGCAACACTTGCAGAAATCAATTGGCTATAAACCAACGGAGCGATTAACGTCGCTTCGGCCCAGCGATTGGCAAGGACAAGTAAGTAATTCCCAGCCGCTGAAAAAATCGCACTTAGACAGATTAAAAAATAAGACTCGGCATTCAGAGATAATAGCGGTTCAGAAATCCCAACAGGTAAAAGGACGAAGGATCCGATCATAAGTTGCGAGATAAGCAAAAGCGGTGCTGGAAATGCACCTGCCACCAAACGCGTCGTTACCAGATAGGAACCGTAGCAACAGCCCGCCAACAAGGCGAAAAAAATGCCCGAAGACATTCCAAAACCAGGCTGGACCACCATCAAAACACCGATGAACCCCACCAATAACAGCAATGTTTTGGATCGCGATACGGCCTCGCCCATAAACAAATACGCGATCCCGTATGAGACAATGGGCCCGATGAAAAAGGCGCCATATACATTTGCAATGGGTTCTGTTTTCAGCGCCGTGAGGATTGAAAATATGCCACCGCTGATGAAGCAGCCTCGCAACAGTACACGCCGGTCACGCAGCATTAAAAAATCGGATTTACTGACCCTGACAAAGGGGAACAGCAGTACCGCTGCCAGCGCAAAGCGTGACCATGCAACCAGACCCGGTCCCACACCCCGCGCCGTAAGAAGTTTGCCTGCCGTATCCCCGAAAACAACCAATGACACCGCAACAAATGTGACCAGCGCAAGTTTGAAAAGATTGACCTGAACACTCACAATTCATCACCGCATAGGGTTTACATTTTCATCACAATGCATGTTGTGCTGCCTGTTGCGTATAATTTTCCTGTTTCTGCATCAATGATTTCCGCCGTTGCCACACCTGTTGAACGCCCGACATGGTTTGTCACGCCAATTGCTTGAATTTGCCGATTTTGCGGAATGGATTTGATAATGTTCACTTTATATTCAAGCGTTGTGTAAATTGACCCCTTGGGAACCTTTGTCATCACTGCACACGCCATGGCGCTGTCCAATAAGGTTCCATACCACCCGCCATGCACAGTCCCCATCGGGTTGAACGCATCAAAGCTTGGCGCACCCGAAAATACCACACGACCCTCGGCAACTTCGGTCAGGTAATATCCAAGCGTTTTGCCAATCGGTGGTGATGGATAGCGCCCATCCAAAATCCCTTGCATGAACTCCAGACCGCTTATTTCACGCATTTGATCCAGGTTCAGTAATTCGGACATGGAATTTGCGTGAAATTGGTTTGGCAACATGTCACTTACTCTTTGCTATCCACTTTCGCGCGCCCAAAGTCTGGTGCGTCTGTGTCTTGTCCTGCTTCAATAATGCCACGTCGAATGGAACGCGTACGGGTGAAATAATCATGCAACATCTCTCCATCCCCTGTACGGATGGCACGCTGAAGCGCGAACAGCTCTTCCGTGAACCGTCCAAGAATTTCTAGGGTCGCATCCTTATTCGTTAGGAACACATCCCGCCACATTGTCGGATCACTGGCTGCAATGCGGGTGAAATCACGGAACCCAGCCGCCGAATATTTGATCACTTCGCTATCGGTGACCCGCCTTAGATCATCGGCAACGCCCACCATCGTATAGGCAATTAAGTGGGGTGTATGCGATGTCACGGCCAACACCAAATCGTGGTGATCAGGGTCCATTTCATCAACGTTTGATCCGATCCCCACCCAAAAATCTCGCAAACGCTGAACTGCATCCGCATCTGTTTCGGGCATCGGAATCAACAAACACCAGCGATTGTCAAACAAGGTTGCAAAACCACTTTCGGGTCCAGAATGTTCGGTACCCGCCAATGGGTGTGCAGGAATGAAATGAACATCTGCGGGCAAATGCGGGGCAACTGCGTTAATCACAGACCGTTTCACCGATCCCACATCGCTGATGGTTGCACCAGATTTTAAAACGGGCGCGATATCCCGTGCAACTGATCCCATTGCCCCAACAGGGACACATAGAACGACCAAATCCGCATCACGCACCGCATCCTGAACAGTGTCACACACACGATCACATAACCCAATTCGGCGCGCCGTATCGCGCGTTTCTGCGGAACGGGCAAATCCCGTGACCTCACCCGCGAGGCCCGCGCGTTTAATTGCCCAGTACATAGAAGAGGCAATCAACCCCAATCCAACGAGGGCTACGCGATCGTATACCTTAGTCATTCTTCTGCCCTTTGAATTGCCCAACGGCATGCGCAACACGGCGACAGGATGCTTCATCTCCGACAGTAATACGCAAGCATTCGGGCAAATTATACCCCCCAACGCGGCGCACAATCAGGCCCTGTGATTTTAGATATTCATCACAAGCCTCAGCTTCTTCCTGAGAGTTAAACCGCGCAAGAATGAAGTTTGTCATAGATGTATCAGAGGCCACTCCATGTTCGGCCAAGGCATTTGCCAACCAAGCACGCAGACGTGTGTTTTCGTCCCGACACTGATCTGCATAGGCCTGATCCTTGACCGCCGCCTCTGCGGCCGCAAGTGCAGGAAGGGACACATTAAAGGGGCCGCGAATGCGGTTTAGCGTGTCAATAATATGCTTGGGTCCATAGCCCCATCCAACGCGTAAACCTCCAAGTCCGTAGAGTTTGGAAAAGGTGCGCGTCATGACAACATTTTCGTAGGAATGCACCAAACGCGTACCGCCATCATATCCTTCGACATATTCCGCATAGGCCCCGTCCAAGACCAAAATTGTATGTGACGGAATGCCCTCAGCCAGACGGCGCACCTCTGCCTCGGCAATCATGGTGCCTGTTGGATTATTTGGATTAGCAATAAAGACGATTTTGGTGCGTTCATTACAAGCTGCCAAAATGGCGTCCACATCGGTCAAGCGACGATCCTCTGGGACTTCAACAGGTGTTGCGCCTGCTGCCAGCGTGGAAATGCGATACATCGCAAATCCATGTTCGGTGTGAATAACCTCGTCCCCTGGCCCCGCATAGGCATAGCAAAGGAAACTGATGATTTCGTCACTGCCCACGCCGCAAATGATATTATCGCTCCACAAATCAAAAGCTTCTGCAATCGCCTTGCGCAATGGCAAATGGTCCGTTGACGGATAGCGGTGCAACATATGCGCAGTTTTACCCAGCGCCTCAATCGCGGCGGGCGATGGTCCAAAGGGGTTTTCATTTGAACTTAGCTTAACCGTATTTTCGGCACCTGTGGCGTGTGAGCTTCCGGCCTGATAAAGCTCGATGTCCATAATCCCAGGTTGGGGCTGAATCTTTGGCATGCTTAACTCCATTGTTGTGACCTTCATACGCGGCGAATTTTATCAATGCCAGAGGCAAAACAAAAAAGGCCGCGGCGGTTCCCCGTCGCGGCCTTTTGCTGAAGACTGAAACTCTTAGTTTTGAGCGTAGTATTCGATGACGAGGTTTGGTTCCATCATCACTGGATATGGCACATCGCCAAGACCCGGTGTGCGAACGAATGTTGCAGTCATCTTTGAATGGTCCGCTTCGATGTAGTCAGGAACATCACGCTCTGCCAACTGTACCGCTTCTAGCAATACTGTCATTTGCTTTGAACGATCACGTACTTCGATCACGTCACCCTCTTTTACACGGTATGACGGAATATTCACACGCTTGCCGTTCACTGTGACGTGGCCGTGGTTTACGAACTGACGGGCCGCGAATACAGTTGGAACGAACTTGGCGCGATACACAACAGCGTCCAAGCGGCGCTCTAGTAGACCGATTAGGTTTTCACCTGTATCGCCCTTCATACGGTCCGCATCAGAGAAGACGCGGCGGAATTGTTTCTCGGTCAAATCACCGTAGTAACCTTTCAACTTCTGCTTTGCGCGAAGCTGTAGACCGAAGTCAGACAATTTGCCCTTACGCGCCTGACCGTGCTGGCCTGGGCCATATTCACGACGGTTGAATGGTGATTTTGGACGACCCCAGATGTTTTCGCCCATGCGGCGGTCAATTTTATACTTGGCAGCGGTTCTTTTTGTCATCGCTGATCTCCTTCGTTATGGTCGAGGCCACATGGCCACTATGAAGGGCGTTGTCCTTTTACCCGAAGGTACGACAGGCATCCTCTTGCGAGGGCCACCAACACCAATGAATGCGCGGCTTATATAGACTCGCTCCACAGAGTCAATGCACATATCAATTGAATCTTATGCCTGTCACTTTAGTTTTTGTGCGGGGGCCACTTTTAGATGCACATGAACATTCTTGAACACATAGACGCGCTGTTGGAAATAGAACGTCAGAGCCTGCAGAATTCGGGTGAGTTGGACGATGCCACAATCACTGAATTCTTCGAATTGCGAACCCAATCGGTAAAGGTGATCGTGAATTTCAGCGGCGGCATTCAAAAGGAATGTTGGCGTGTGACACAATCGAATGGATCCTACAGCGTTGTCTACATGCCCGAGGCGGGATATTTTTCACTTTGTGTCGATAGCGCATTGGGACCACTTGATATTGGTGTGCACGGGCCTGCCATTCGTTGTTTTTCATCCGTTTGAAATCCACCCCAACGCCCTACTTATATCATTAAAACGGGGGAAATCATGCGTCTATTCTCAGGTCTTTTGATGCTGATTGCGTCATCTGGATTGGCAGAGGATGAAACATTTATCTGTCAGGCAAATGGGTTTGGAATACAGCCACAGATCACGGTTCACCACGATACCACCAACGATTTATTGCAATTCGATAGCGGGTTCAGTTTTGCGGGCCAGAACAACCCCAAAACGCCAATCGCGGAACGCGGGGCAGAAAGCCTGTGGTTTAAAGCAAAGATTAAGGGTGACGTGATGAAAACAACCTACAACGTGTACCTGTATGACAATTGGATTTTGGTAGAAACAATCGAATTGCCCGTTTTAGAAGAACCCTGCACCCCGATGACATGCGAGGAACAGCAAACGATTTACCGACTTAAACCCTGTACGCTGGCTGATTGACGCTTGGTGATGCGCCATAGCGCGTAAATTGCACAAACTTTCAGTGCGCTGGGCACCAACGCATATGCCACACTAAGATGATAGATACCCAAAAGCGTGGGGGATGCAGGATCAAACCCAGACACCTCTAGTCCTGGCAAAACAAGCCCTACGGCAAGCGCCAAAGCCAGCTTTGAAGACAGCGACCAATAACCAAAGGCCTCTTCACTCGGGACATCTGTGCGTTGTAAAAATTTGATAAAAATCATGGGCAGTAGGGTCAGGTCGGCTCCGGTCAAAACGCCCGTGATCCCACAAATGATTGCGAAAGCAACAATATCTCCGGCCCCGAGTGTAAAGGTAACCACAAACGCGATCAGGGACGCCAACATTGCCACCCCTAACACCCACTCAATCTCATATTTTTTCGCCAATTCCGTCCAAATCGGAACCGAACACGCCGCGGCCCCAAAGAAGAGCAATAATAACGGTCCAGACGCCGTTGCAGATCCAATCGCGTATTCGACGTAGAACAGGAATAAGGTGGACGTGATCGCCACAGGTATCGCGTTCACAAAGGCAAGTATCAAATAGGGGCGGATTCGAGCCTCAGGGACCCCCAACGTGAATTTTTCCGACGTCGACACAGTTTCACCCGACCAAATATTGTGCATTAGCAGGATTGCAACAACCGTTACACTGATCAAAAATCCACCGAACAAAGTGTAGGGGTCATGACTTATCTCTGTGAAAAGTGTTGGGGCAATCGCGGACAAGCAAATTCCAATCAACTGCCCCGCTTCACGCCAACGCGCAACGATAGGCTGTGCTTTGTCCGCAAAATTATTTACGGCGTGCGTGTAGAGCAAGATCACAGACAAACTGTACCCCGTAAACAATAGGATCAGAGACAACGCAAACCAAATCGTTGGGTTGATAGGCGCAGTCACAATAAACAGCCCAAGCGCTCCGATGATGATTATTGCCCCTGCACCAGCAGACAAAAGACGGCGAGGAAGAAAGCCAATTGTAGATAAGCGGCCCAACAGCGGATCTTGAACGAAATCCACCACCCGCAGCGCAAACATGATCGCCCCCAGTGAGGCCAAAGATACACCATATGTATCCGAAAAATACTTTGGAGCGTGCAGATAGATCGGCAATCCAACCGTCCCCAACATCACACCAAACAGGCCAACCGCCATGAGTATTCTAATATTAGGTACGTTCTTAGACACTCTCGCTGCCTTTGCGGTTCATATATTGTTTACGCTGGGCAACACAACGCAGATCACCCAGCGTGGGCGGGATGATGTATTGCGATTTTTTAAGGTGAAGCAAGTGGCGGCCCGTTATGCAGACCTGACGGTCAAGCAGTCTCTTCTTGGATAACTTCATCCTCTAGCAGACGTCGCAACTTTAATTGCGCAGTCGCATCAAACTTACCATCCGTTAGGAATGTCTCTAGCGGTATCATTTCGCACCCTTCAGGCTCGTTTGCCGCAACTTTGTAGTCATCATATTCATAGATAACAAAGCGACCGTTTTGCCCTTCTATAAATGTATACCAATGCGAGCGGTCTAAGTTCAGACCTTTATGTACTTCGTAAAACGCATTTGTATTGTTGATCGGCATATCTTCTTCCTCTGTTGGCGCTAACAGATTATTCGGCGCTTTTGGGTTTGCAAGAACAAAATAGGGTCAATGAAACGGTGCTGCCCAAGCATTGGATCGATAAGTGAAGGCAGCACCGCAGTGTGGGCGCACTGAAGTGGCCGTACCATGAAGTTAGCTTTGTGATCTGAACATTCAATCTTCTCGTAAAAAGTACATCTGCGCCAACAGAAACGAGAAGAACGATATGAAACGTATGAAAAATATTTTGAGCTTTTTTAGACTACAATTTGAACACAAAGAGTTGTTCTGGGACTGGTACATCACTAAAGGCTGGCAAAAACGGCAAAAACGATAGTTGATGCTAGTCTCAGCATACTTAGCTAAATCCTAGCTTTGTAGCGACAGCACCTTAAGTTTGAATGCTGCGGATGACCCCGTCAAAGAATTTAAGTATTGTTAATCACCCGCAGCAAGTTCGGCAGAGGGACAACTTCTGCCTAAGAGGAAACGGAACGATAACAATCCGTTTGTAAATTTATATTGACAGTAAAAGCAAAATTAGTCAACGACATATGGTCGTGCAGCAATCATGGACCATAGGGATTCATACTCAAGATTGCTGCACTATTCCAGCACTTTATCAGTGCGCCAACACAAGAAGAAAGTAAGCTTATGTAATTTTTTATTTACACTTATGGAGGGGTAACTTCAATACTGAAAACCACCTAAACATTTGTTTGCTTAGGTAATCCGAATGTGGATAGGTGAGCGTACATTCAAGTTTGCATCCATGATGCTACTAATGAAAAATTGAAAAGGCCCACCAGAAACAGGTGGGCCTCTATACCTTCAGGGCTATAGTCTGGGGAAGATGCCCTGGCGGCTTCAAACAGAGAACTGCGTAGCCGTTGGCGGGCGTTTAGGAGATGGGAGGCCAACAAGCAAGGACTTTCAACGGCCTGCGACAATTAGTAAGCACAAGTATATGTCAGTATCTGACACTGCTTTTTAAGTTTAGATCAGTTAAGAAAGGCCAATGTGGTGCTAGAAAAGCAAATGACCGCCTCGGGAGGAAACCTCTCTTAGCGGTCATTCTGTCTAATCAAATCTGCTAGTTACCTTCATCGGGATTGCCCCCAAATCCTGCAGTCCAGGCCTTGTTCCGGTTGCCCTTCACTCTACCGTTCCTGCCGACGCCGACAATTGTTTAAACCGAAGTTCGCTCAACCATCAATGTCTGTAATCCAACAGTTGAAACTTGTTTTGAACTTAAACCCAATTGCTTGTTTTAAGTCCTAAATTTCGTTTCCCCCAGACTAGATTAAATTTAAGATCACATAAGTTTGCAGATCTACCAAGCACGATTTGCACGAAAAATGTAGTTCCACAGGCTTATCAACAACTTTTATGACTTATGCACAGATTATCCACAAAATTATACACAGAATTTTAAAAATACCTGGGTTAGAACAACGAGGTATTTGATTCGTGTAAGTGATGCAAGAGGATTTCCGACCAAGGTCAAAAGCCCATTTTGACGGCTCTAATGCGATCGGCTTTACGTTTACGCTTAATTGCCTCTTTTGCCTGCCGTGCTTTCTTTACCGACGGCTTCTCATAAAATTCCTTTGCACGCATTTCTCTTAATAGTCCTTCACGCTGCATCTTTTTCTTCAGCACACGCAAAGCCTGATCAACGTTATTGTCTCTTACATCAACGTGAAGCATTTATAACTAGCCTACTATCTTTGAACATTGGTAGAGGTAGACCTACAAATGAAGTTTCTTCCGACTCGCAAAACAAATGGGACGTAAAGGCCCACCTCTTATTTTACAGTGATGCAGTTACCATCCATTTCTGGCACAAAATCGACAACGTGGTACAAAATCGACGCAATATTAAGCAGAGAAAATATTTTGTGCGCATTTGGTCGTTATTAGCTGCGCCATTAACCCACTGACCTAGTACCTGCAAAATATACCTATCAGCATAAATCTACTGTGCTTTATCATTGACCTTATCGATACCGAAGCGAGCGTTGTTCAAATACTTTCTTCAACGCAAAAATTATCTGCAACCCGACATATTGCAAAAGTGTCTTCTCTAATTATCTATCGCATCAAATAATGGAGAAAAACATGACGGTACAGACCCACGACTTTGAGGCCGATACAGGCAAAATTCTGAACATTGTGATTAACTCTCTTTATTCTGACAGAGACATATTTTTGCGTGAACTATTGTCCAATGCCTCTGATGCGATCCACAAACGAAAATTCCTTGGGCAAACAGAACCTCAACTTCTCAACAGCAGTGAAGACGAAATTTCAATCAACGTCGATGAAAAGAAGAAAACAATCGAAATCATCGATACTGGCATTGGATTGAGTGCAGATGATCTAACTGAAACATTTGGAACGATTGCACGTTCTGGAACATCATCGTTTTTAGAAGCCATTGGTGAAAATACTGATAACAAAGACGCAGCTAAGACACTTATAGGTAAATTTGGTGTGGGTTTTTATTCTGCCTTTATGGTTGCTGAAAAGGTAGTAGCCACAACAAGAAAAGCGGGCGAAGACGATACACTCATTTGGGAAAGTGACGGCAAAACTGGTTACACCATCACTTCATCAAGTGATGCACATGAGACTGGTACTTCGATCAAACTCTTCTTGCGCAAAGATGCGAAGGAATATGCTGACAGTCAGAGACTGAAGACACTTGTTAAAAAATATTCGGATCATATTCTCGTTCCAATTTTTGTAACTGCAAAGGATGCAGAGAAAGAACAGGCCAACAGCGCACAAGCGCTTTGGACAAGATCACCTTCAGAGATTTCTGCGGAAGAATACTCAGAATTTTACAGAAGCAGCTTGGGTGCGTTCGATGAACCGTTCATCACCCTACATAACAAGACAGAGGGATCCATAGACTTCACTAATCTGTTGTTTGTCCCAAAGACTGCGCCTTTTGACCTGTTTGAACCAGAACGAAAAACAAAAGTCAGCCTCTACATCAATCGTGTATTTATTAGCCAAGATGTCGACGGGATAATTCCAACATGGTTACGTTTTGTTAAAGGTATCTTGGATACGACAAGCCTGGATCTGAACGTTAGCAGAGAGATGGTGCAGAACAGTCCTGTCATCAAAAAAATTGCAAAGTCTGTCACTAAAAAAGTTCTGTCAGAACTGAAGAAGAAACTGAAAAAGGACGAGGCTGAATACGATGCATTTTGGGAACAATTCGGCAAGGTTCTGAAAGAAGGTCTGTACGAGGATTTTGAAAATCGTGAAAAAATTGCAGAGATTACTCGAGTTTATTCGCTGAAACATGAAAAACTCATCAGCCTCGATGACTACATTGCAGAAATGGGCGAAAAACAGGACAAGATCTACTACCTAGCGGCCGATACCCTCAAGCAGGCGAAGTCGAGTCCGCACTTAGAGGGCTTCCAGGCTAAGGGCGTAGACGTTCTTCTCATGACAGATCCTATTGATGCATTTTGGATGTCTCAGATGGTTTCCTTCAAGGAAAAGGCTTACTTGTCAATTTCACGAGATAAGTATGATCTGTCAGACTTGGATGATGAAGCTGCAGCAGAAGCATCAGATGATGAGGAAACCAATACAATCGCTGCGTTGATCAAAGAGTGCATCACTGACTTGGTTGAAGATGTCAAACCAACAACAGCACTAGTGGATAGCCCCGTAAGGCTCGTAGCGGGTGAAGGTGGATTAGACTTCAACCTCGAAAGAATTCTTAAAGCACAAAATCCCGACTTCGAAGGCGGCAAGAAGGTATTGGAGGTGAATTGCAATCACGACCTAGTGAAAAAGATTCCGTCACTGTCACTAGACTTGCAAAAGGCCGTAAGCAGAATCTTGTTCGAACAAGCAAGAGTCCTTGACGGTGAAATGCCGTCAGATCCACAGCAATTCTCAAGAGATCTAATTGCCCTAGGAAACGCCCTTTAAGACAATCGGTAGCCGCTAACCAACTTCAGAAGCGGCTACAATTTTTTTACCCATTCCATAAGAACTTCGATTGGATAGCCTGAACCATAGCCCTGCCCTACTCCGTCAGTTGCCCAACCTCCGATTTGATCGGCGAACACTTAGGCCGTACAAAGCAGCAGATTAATGAGGCTGTCGGTCGCTTGTTGGAACTAGGTCTATTGAAAAGTGCAAGTGGCGGAAGATTATTCGTTAATAACTCTGCATAAGATAGCCTCTTTACCTTCTTGACCAACCTTTATTGCAGTCAATAGGGTCAAGAGCATGTGTGCTGATACAATGATATAATTTGGGATTTTGAAATGGCTAAAACTGTGCTGATTACCGCAGGAGCGAGTGGCATTGGGAGCGCAATGGCAACTCAGTTCGATGCAAGTGGGGCTACGGTTTGGATAACTGATATTGATCAATCAGCACTTGATAAATGTCCTAAACACTGGCGAAAAAGTCGCGCAGACGTGCGGTCCGCATCTGAAATGTCAGACGTCTTTAGAAACATTACTGATGAGCTAGGACAGCTCGATGTTGTTTGTGCTAATGCGGGAACGGCTGGACCAACAGCCTTAATTGAAGAACAATCGATAGAAGAGTTCGCAGATTGTTTGGACGTGAATATCAAAGGCGCGTTTTATACGGCGCGCGGAGCACTCCCAATGATGAAACAACAAGGCAGTGGCTCAATAATTTTTACTTCGTCAACTGCTGGGCTATACGGTTTTCCATACCGCGCCCCATATTGCGCTAGTAAATGGGCGGTAATAGGCATGATGAAAACTATTGCAATGGAAGCTGGTCCCTACGGTGTACGCGCCAACGTAATCGCGCCTGGATGCGTCGAAGGCGAACGTATCGACGGCGTGATAGAACGAGAAGCCAGACAAAAAAATACAACACCTGAAGCGGTTCGTGCAGCGTATGAGGCAGGAACATCACTACGCAGCTTCGTAAGTGCTCCGGACATTGCCAATATGGCTGTATTCTTATCTTCAGATCAGGCCAAAATGGTAAGTGGACAAGTAATTCCTGTAGACGGACATACCGAAAACCCTGATCCAAAAGTTGTCTAGACGGATGTGAAAAATATAAAAGCAGTGCTTGCGCTGAACTTGATGGAGCGTTGGTCAACCGAGTTATAAAATCGTCAGGTATTCTTTCAGCTCTTTACGTTTTGTACCAGAGCTGTACGCACTTAAGGTCTGACAATCTTTAGTAATAAATGGTCCCCACACCTCTTTACCAATGGGCATTTCGTCGGCAATAATTGATTTCGCTACCTTCATTGAATTACATACCGGTTTATTTGAAACGAAAAATCCTTCAACATAAGCTGGCTCCGCCAAGCGTATCACCTTGTCGAAGCTATTGTTTGCTTCTTGGGCATCGAGCCAATGCCAGAGACCATTTGAAGAAAAATTTCCGCTACCTTCATAACGAACGTGGAGTTTTTCTATCATACCAACACGCCCCACCTTCACATTGAGGGGCACTGGATCAGAAAGTGCAAGGCCTGGTATATCCATAATTGGCGCATACCTGATTTCTACGTATGCGATCGTTGTATTCAATCGTACCAACAAATGTGAAAGCGAAATTTGCAAAGGAAAATAACCATCGATCACTTCGTTAAAAAAACATAAATTTTCTCCAATGTCTCTACGTGGCATCTTTTAAAAAAGCCCAAAATATTCTTTTTGCTCCCAGTCAGAAATGCTCATCAGATACCTATCCCACTCAAATCGCTTCAGAGTTGCCATATAACTTTGAAAATCATCACAAAAATATTTTGGAAATAACTTACTGCGCTCAAAGGCTTCGATTGCTGAATAAAGATTTCTAGGAAGTTCTTGGGCGCCTTCATAGGGAGTGTCTGTTGCACTTGGTGGCTTTAACCCTCTGGTTATGCCATCTAAGCCTGATACAATTTGTGCCGCAATAGCGTAAAACGGGTTTGCTGAAGTGTCTGCAACTCTATTCTCAATTCTGGAGGCCGGATCGTTCGGGTGCATAAGCACTCGCAGCATAGCTCCTCTGTTATCTCTACCCCATTGAATTAGGTTGGGCGCCAATTCATAGGGTGTGAACCGCTTATAGCTGTTTACTGTGGGATTAGTGAGCAAACAGCAAGCTTCCGCGTTTTCCAACAATCCGGCTATCCAGCCATTAGCCTCATTTGACAGCAGACCTTCTTCTTTAGGCACAAAAGCCGGATTGCCGCTAGTCGTTATCAATGATTGATGGAGATGCCAGCCATTTGCAGCTGCGTTTGGTAATGCAGGTTTTGGCATAAAACTCGCGTGCAAACCTCGCCTAAAGCACACTTCTTTAACCATGGTTCGGAAAAGAACAAATCTTTCTGCTTGAGTTTGTGGATCAGCTGCAGCGAAAGTGAATTCGAATTGGCTTGGTCCCATCTCAATTTCGATTGATTGAGGCTCAAGACCTAACGCCTGAGACATCCTTCGAAGTTCATCCAGAACCTCTTCAACTTCTGAATATTTTGTTTCTGTAAGGTATTGATAGCCTTGTGTGAGGTTTTCAGTTTTAACCGGTGTTGCTGGCATTGTTGCTTTTTCGTGGCTCAGACACTCATCAATCGTCCTAAATATCTGAAATTCAATTTCCAAACCGAAAATTGCTACGTATCCAGCTTCCTTCAAAGCTTTTTGGGCAGTAGACAAAATAGCGTCCGATGAAATTGAAATTTCATTTCCATTTCGATCTTCGACTGAACAGAATATTAATGCTGATTGTGGAGACCAAGGAATTTGGTAAAATCTTTTTGGGTTTGGGCGGAGAATTACATCATTTGCTCCATTAAATGTCACACCGGCGACTTCTCCAATACCAGACCATATGGGGAATGCAGTGCGATGCGAAGTATCTTTTAATAGTAACGTGGAAGGAACTTTTACGCCGTTCTCAAATGCTGATTTTAAAGCGGTCGCAACAAGTGTTTTGCCTCTCAAAATTCCATGCTGATCAACGAAAACGACCCTAACAGTCTCAATGCCTTCAGCATTGATCAGTTCTAAAATTTGGTTTTCATCAGTTTTCAAATTGAAGCATCCCATGGACATAAATTGCGCCTGTCGAAATCAGCTGCTTGGCTAGCTTTCTCCCAATTAGAAGTTTTCGTAATCGCGTCGTTTGAAAGTGGCCCTTTAATTTTACCCGTCGCATAATCTTTCATTGGTAATTGATCGAGTTTATGACTTAGCAAGTCTGCGATCGCTTGGCGAAGCATTCGTCGATATCTTATTATAGCAACGTCCGAACGGCCTAGATGTTCCTGAGTTCTATCTTGAATTGGCCCCATTCCCTCCACAGCCCATTGATCATGGACGTTTATGTCTAAGCCCATGCCGGTGTAGGTTTCGAATTTTTGCTCGCGAGGATCGTAATTGTAGTTATTTTCCGCATTCTTTCTTGGGGCATAATCAGGAACAGTGTGTTCTTGCAAACGTTGCTCTCGCATCAATCGCTTGTTAACCGGCTTATCAAAACTCGTGAATACAGAATACCAATAGCAGTTTTCATTATCTATCGGGACATGCCATTGCGTTATTGTCATTTCACGCGACATGGGAATACAGATCGCCTGTGGAAAAATCTGGTTCGTTACTCGTACGTGAGTAAGGCCATTTTTCATGTGTCGAAGAGCAGTGATTTTCAATCCATACTCTGTTTCATTAACCAAAATCTCAGGGCGAGGATACTCCCGAAGTATCTTTGTCATTGGTATGTCGGTATTTGCAGCCGTGTCTCTAAATTGCTTACCATATCCTTCCATTGGGTCTTCATCTTGTAAAAATCGATGTAAAAAGGAAGCGTGAGCAGGGTCAATGCCAACCTCAAGTGCCTGAAGCCAGTTGCAGCGCCATAACCCTTTGAATGCAAAAACGTGCGTATCTGGTGCTCTGAAACAATCAAAATTTGGAAACTCAGGGGGCTCCCCACTTCCTAAATATGCAAAAATAACACCGTTTTTTTGCACTGTTGGATATGTTGGTCCGTCTATATCTATTTCGATTTCTTCCGCTCGTGGGATTACCGTCGGAGAATAATTTTCATCTAATAGCCGGGTCACTAACTTAAACCCACTACGGTCCTTCACCAATGCCAACTGTTCACTCAATAAGTTAACTGCAAAGGGTAGACCAAACGCGATATCATCGCAGAGTGCCGCGGGCTGCCAATACTGTCGGAGTAGCAACCCAGCATCATCATTAGGGCCGATGCGCGTGATTTGATCATTTAATTGTTGACTAATCATTCAGCCTTCTCACTTCCTGGTATTTTTGCATAGATAATCCCATCCATTTCCATAACTGGAACCATTGGAATTTTTATCTGAGTGTACATCTTGGAACCCACTGGCTCAGCTGGTTGCTCAACACATTGCCCAGTTCTGTCAAAGTGCCAGCCATGAAAAGGACAACGAATTCCATTATCTTCTAGACGACCATAGCAAAGATCGGCTCCGCGATGGGGACAATTCCTCCCGATTAGACCTAGATATCCCTCGTCATCTCGAAAAAGAATATACTGATTTTTGCCCAGTGCTATTGGAACTAACGCTCGCGAGCCTTCTAAATTACTAGAACGCGAAATCTCCACCCAGTTTTTCTCTTGAAGTGGGTCATGTTCCATGATCATTAGTACCCAAAACAACTTGCTTTTTTACAGTCTATGAGCACAAACCTAATTGAAGCAAGTTTTATGTAGATCAAGTTGATATCGATTAATGCCTAAAAACATACCGATTGTGATATCCAATATATTTCCGCCGTTTGACTGATACGTCAATTACTCTTTCCCCAATCTTGTCTTCGAACCCCCACTGCATGGGGATCATCGGGGGGCATTCATCGGAGAGTACTAGGGCGCCAATATCTTTGCAGATTTCGAGACCCTCAGTAGCAGTCGTATTTACCCCTGAATTAGTAAACGTCGTTAAGTCAGTTTACTAATTGAGTTCATTAGAAAGCCGAAGCAACCTGAAAGCGTACATGAGAACGACTAGGCATACGGCTAACCCAAGCGTATCCCCGACAACATACCCGACTAATGCACTTAATGGTGTATCTGCAAATTGTAGCCAACTCAAAGCTAAACCATTAACAACAGATGAAGTCGCACCAGCTATTACGAAGTATTTCCAAGTACTGATTTTGTTACCTATATCTTCTTTTTGTACAACAACCGTTGCTCCAAGAAAGCCAATGTAACAAGCGACCATACTTACAATAGGAGATAACACATCTAACTCAGAACCAGATGTGTTAGACAACGCCCAAAACAGATAGCTAGCTGGCAGCATATGCAAAACTGCTTTCCAGCCTAGGTAATGGAAGGCAATCACACGTATCCCATGAGGTAAAAATATCAAACCTATTTCTGGTATTGCATACTGGGATAGGAGACTTTGTGCTGGGATCACAAAGCCCAACGTAAGTGAACTCGCAACAATGAAAGCAATGCTAACGATTACAAAGTGATCGACATGATTTTTCAAACTCTAAAACTTCCCGATTTTTGATTTACACTGTCAGGTATGAACCATGAGAACCTTCAACTCTTTTTAATTTACCGTGTTCTTCTAATTTGTTCAGCGCACGAAATATTGAAGGTCTGGATATAGAGGTCGTTAATTCATGGGCCAGTATTGCCTTTGTCTTTGCGACACCATCAAGCTGCTGCAAATCAGATATGGCGAGTAGCACAGCTTTTTCATGAGATGACATTGAGCCAAGGCCCAAGTCCTTCTCTAGTTGTTGCACGACTTTTTTGAGGTCAATCAGATTTGAAATTCTTGTTTGCATAAATCTGACTTAACGCCCTTGCGTTCAAAATTCAACTTCAGACCATAATCAACAATCACATGTCCCTCGAGTGCCGCTGCGGGCATCGCAAACCGCAGTGAGCCAAAAGTAAAAACCTATCTATCTAGGTGACAGGTGGTTTTATTTTGTTTGCTTTCGCGTACGGTTACTAATGTTCTTAACACCTCGGCATAACCGTCAAATCTTTTTACAAACAACACTGCTGTACCATCATCTGTCAGATAAACACGCTTGGCGTCCGTAGTATTAAACTCTAGCTTATCATCTGGGTTTATCATGATGGCTGTTTGAGATAGTTTCCCGTTCGTCCATACAAGTTCCAAACCTGACAAAGTAAGCGTGACGTCACCTTTGAGACGCAAACCAGCATTCGTCCAAGGGTTGCACTTGTAGGTTAGTGTTTCGGCTAAAGCAGCATTTATTTGCAGTATATTGAGTGCGCAAAAACAGATTAAAACTCTCATTTGTCCAGCACCTTTCATATCTATCGGTGAGAGACACATAGCAAATAAAACTACACAAACCAAATAGTGTAGCGCCCAGTTACCCCTACGTTAGCGTCGATTGGCAGCCTGAATTGTATCACTTTTAGATGGTAAACGTCCCTGTTTACGCAACCCAGCGGGTGCTGCACTAACGTCTAGAAGCGCAGCACCCGTTTTTAGTACGTCTGCACTAGGTGCTTAACCGCAGCCGTATCTGACAAGCAGCCGTCGAAACGAATGTAGCCCAAGATACCAAAGTAAGGCGCGAAGCGTTCACGTGCAACGTAGATGCTTGGCTGGCCAACTTTGCTACCCTCTGGGATCAGGCAGTAGCGTTCGATGAACTGGCAAACCTTTTCTCCGCGTGTCTTCATTTTTATGGTATCTTTCTATCAGACAGTGAGGAACGCTTTCATGCCAGAAATTAGACGAACAATAACAAACACATTTAAAGATGCTCAAGAATGTGAAATGTTTATAATTATACTTAAGCAAAAATGGTCTGAATTTGATGGAAAGCTGAGCGATAAGTTTACTGTCGAAATTGCCACAGATGTCGCTGATCCGTGTAGGCACACAGCCTATTTGACAGCTCAGTCTGTTGAAGACTTTAAGATTGTCGACGAATGGGCAAAGAGAGAAGTGATCCCATTGCGAGATAAGTTAGCTCCCAAAAGTAATACTTTCACTTGTGAACTGTATGCTAGCTTTGAGTTTGGCGGTAATTAATTGACTGGGGCCAACTTGCATCGATTTTTGAAATCGCTGAACGTGCTTTCGTCTTTAGCTTTGCGAAGCCATTGAGTGTTCGGGGATCGGAAGCAGTCTGGTTGAGGGACATGCTGCGGATGACCGCAAGCTGCCTTCGTTCGAGTGTATCAATGACCGATAACAGCGGGTTTGGGATTGGTGTCCCACGCTTGTTTTCGACCATCATTCCGACTTCGTCTAACTCTGCTTGAGCAGTACGAATGTCGACTTCCATGCGTACTATTTTAGCCAGCAATATCAGGTCCATATCGCGCCAATCTTCGCGTGCGCGGGCGCGTGAAAACTGGTGCCAGATTGTACGCTCTAAATCTGATCGCAATTCGGTACCATCAGGTAACGGCACATCAGACATTACTCCTGCAAAACCTTGGACAGCTGCAGTCGTGCTGGATTTATCGGTTCTACGTTTCTGAGACATGGATAGTTGTGTCCGATTTTAATGTTGAAATATTGGGCAGATATGGACGAAAACCGCACAAAAATAAGGCAAAACCTTCAATAAAACTTAATAGAACACGTTTATCTTTGACCAAGCGGTAAAATTCAATTGACCATAGGGAAGCCAACACAAGGAGAACGTTATGTCAGAGTATCATCCCGATTTTATCGGGCCGATTAGGGCACCCGACTATCTGCCCCTTGAATTTCAAATTATCTTCATGCGATCTGTACTGAAGAATTGGATGCAACCTAAGAAAGAACATTTCGCGTATCGCGATGATGTGCGTTTTTAGCTAAAAATTCCGTAAACGCAGAAAAAAACGATTGGGGACGCCGGTTTGTGTGTTAACGCTTTTTGCCTTTGACCCACTCCCTGTATCAAATTGATACTCGCATTGACTTGTTTTCATATTGAGGGTAAGTTTAAATCTTCATTGGTAATCAATGACTTGTCTGGGGGGACGAGTGCATGCTGTTTGCTAAGCCAAAACACGAGACTAAAAAAGTGACCTTCACTGAGTTCAGTGAAAGCTGCAGATCAAAGTTTGCAGAAATGACGAGTGGTGTTCACGACCATGAAGGCAAGCGTCTATTAGATAAGCCAAAGGTTAAGCGACAACTTACGTTACATAAGGATGCCTTAGATCGATAGGCCAACCATCGCTCCCAATTGTGCTGTCGTTGCCTAGTGCCTCAGTCGATTGGATGTCGCCACTGTGGCACGTCCAACAGACTGATTGCAGGTTATCCAAATCAAAGAATAGTTCCAGATCGCCCTTGTGCGGTTTGAGTTGGTGTACAACCGCGCTGCGTGGGTGATCCCTACCCGCTTTCAAATGCGCACCACAGCCGCTGTGTTGGCATCGGTACGCGTCGCGTGTCAGTGCCTGTCGCCTTAATGTCTTCCAATGTTTGGTGCTGTAAAGCATGCGGTATGTCTGTGCTTCTACACTGCGAAAATCACGCTTCAAATGTATACCTATGTATTCGTTGACTTAAGGAAATTAACCTTCATTTTAATGGTCATGTCACAGAAAATTTGCTATCCGTGCGAAGCCGTTTGTAACTCCATCAGCGAGGAGTGCCCGAGCTGTGGAACACGTTTAGCTGCCGAAGTTACTAGTGACTTTAACCCACTACCGTTTATCGCAGCAGTTTGCGCGTCGTTCCTGATGATTGGTGTAATAATCGGGACTACGGCATGAACTATACACCACGCGTAACAGCCAAAGCCATTTTGAGTTTACTCGCTTGCTGCGGTGTAATTGGGTACGAAGTTGTCGCTGTAATCTAAGTGACCAAACTAAACCTAATTCCAAAACATTGGCTGAACGTCCAGTGCAGCAAATACCGCCACGACAGGAACGTACCTGTTCAACGCTTCATAGACCGTGGCATCAACGACATTCAGCAGATCATAGAAAAGTCACGCTGTTCGCACTAACTAACCCCAGTCGCACGCGCGCGGGCGCGAGGGGGAAACACGCTTTAGCGCCGCAGTGCGCGGGTGCGCGCGCACGTGCCACAAAATTTTAATAACTTCAAGATTTGTGGGGGCGAATGTGGGGGCGAAAAATACCATCTCTGATTATCTCATTGTTATTAAATAATAATTTAATGAGAAGTGGCGGACCGAGGAGGATTCGAACCCCCGACCCCTTGATTCGTAGTCAAGTACTCTATCCAGCTGAGCTATCGGTCCGTGGAGCTGTGAACTAATTGGTTGCGGTTGGCTTTGCAAGGGCAAAAATGTAAAATTTGGCAAAAATCTCAGAGGCCATGCAGTTCTAAATTTCCCCCTTGGGCAAAGTGATTTGAAAGCACGCGCCATTTTCAGAGTTATCCTTTAGCTCAAGCGTACCACCGTGTCCAACAACCAACTCGTGCGCGATTGCCAAACCCAGTCCACTGCCCTCGCGCTTGGTCCCGCCACTGAATGGGTGAAAGAGGTGCTCAACCGCTTTCTGCGGTAACCCCGGACCGTTATCACGAAGTGTGATGGTCCAGTTGTCCTCGTCTTCGCCCACGACAATATCAATTTGCCCATGCGATGCACCAAACGCCTGACGCGCATTGCGGGTTAAGTTTTGCAAAACCCGATACAATTGTTCGGGGTCTGCACGGACCTCGTCCACATTGCAGGTCACCTGGAATTGAATTTGGTTTGCGCTCTCAAGGGCAAGTGTTTCTTGGGTCACCACGTCGTCGATAATGTCACCGACGCAAAAACGTTGTAACTGCGGTGTGGGTTCATCGGCGCGTCCGAATGCAAGTGTGTTTTCACTAAGTGCGACAGCGCGGGAAACGGAACGCACCAATTTTGGTGCCAGACGCTTGACCGCTGGATCATCGCTTTCTTCCAGACGGTCAGACAACAATTGAACCGTGGACAAAATATTTCTCAGATCATGACTGACCTTCGCAACAGCCTCGCCCAATTGCGCCAAACGCTGCCTCTGACGCAGGGCCGACGATAACTCAGACTGAAGACTTGCAAGGGCGATTTCGGCTTCGTGTAATTCAATCACACTAGCACCCGGTTGAATAATCCGACGCGCATCCTGCGGCGCTTTTTCATATTCACGCATTGAACGGCCCAGATGTGCGATTGGCCGTACGATCACCCAGCGCACCACAAGGTTCAAAAGCACCGCGGTGAAAATTGAAATAATCGCGGACAACCATAAAATCCGCAGGCCATAGTCCCGCATTGCATGCTGCAGCGGTCCTGCATCCAATGTGATCTCGATCAAGTCACCACCATCCAATTTTGGCAAACCAACAGCGCGGATGATGCGGTTATCTGCGCGCGTCACTTCGTAAAGTGCATCAATGATCAAGGTTCCAATTCCGGGATCACGCAAATCGTATGTATCTGCAACGGGGGATGGCAGTGTCGAGGACAAGGCCAACTGACGTGTTTCATTTCGAACAAGCACAACGTTGTAGACGCCCGCGTTTTGAAGCAACTCTGCCTCCAACTCTGGGGCAAGCATATCATCAGCAAGCAGTGCAAGTGATGCAATCTGCGCACGTTCAATGCGCGTATTCAGATAATCCACCCGAAATCGGGCAATGGAGGGCACGAAAATCAACACCTCGGCCAGCATGACGAAAATAATCGTCAAGATCAGAAACCGACCAGAGAGCGTGTTGAACATCGTTATGGCACCCAGCGTTGTACAAGTTTTACAAACGACTTAATCTTAGAATTGTCAAATAAGCGGGGTGTGAAATAGGCGCCAATCAGCTTTTTGTTGAGATCAGATAAGGTTGGATAAGGCGTGATCACGCTGGATGCCTTTGACAGTTTTAGGTTTTGCGCGATCACAAGTGACCAAAAATGGATCAATTCACCTGCCTGTGCGCCCACGATTGTTGCACCGAGCACACGGCCATTTTTTACCCAAATCTGCGCGAACCCATCGGTACGAGCTCCTGCAATAGCGCGATCCAATCCGTCATAGGTCACTCGATATGTCTCAATCCCTACACCATCCGAAATGTCCCCCACACTGGCAACTTCTGGATCGCAATATGTGACCCTTGGGATGTGGTCTTTTTTGACCTTTGCAGGCAGTCCAAACAAGGCAGAACGCACAACCAAGGACGCATGATATCCTGATACATGGGTGAACTGTTCCTGTCCGATCACGTCACCGATTGCATAAACGTCACGATTGGTCGTGCGCAAACTATCATCCACTTTGATCCCAACATCCGTGGCTTCAATACCTGCTTCGGACAGATTAAGCCCCTGTATATTCGCACGACGCCCCGTGGCGACCAAAATATGCGAACCCTCGATCATTTGACCATCGCCGAAGATAATCGACTTGATCGTTCCGTTTTCTTTGATGCTGCTCACATCACAGTTTTCGAAAATTGTAACGCCATCCTGCAATAATTTGGTGCGCACAATTTCACGTGTTTCTGAGATTTCACGTGGTAAAATTTCAAATCTTTCAATCAACGTTGTTTCGATACCCAACTGCGCGTGTGCCTGTGCCATTTCCACGCCAATTGGCCCGCCTCCGATAATAATTAAATGGTCGGGTCGATCGTAGTTTTCGAAAAAGGTTTCGTTTGTGAAATATGCCACTGCGTCCAGCCCATTGATTGGCGGTGCGATGGGTGTCGCCCCAGCCGCAACAACAATTCGGCGCGCCGTTAGGGTTTCATCGCCCACACGCACTGAATTTTTTGACGCAAATTCTGCATAACCACGGATGACGCGAACGCCCAAGCCTTCAAAACGTTCTTGACTGTCATGGGGTTCAATGGCGGCAATGGTTTCGCGCACATGACGCATGACTGATGCATAATCCACCGTTACATCGTTATAGGACACACCCAAGTTCTTGGCAGATGCGGCGCCCTTGGCACGGCGTGCGGCCTCGATCAGGGCCTTTGATGGAACGCAGCCTGTGTTCAAACAATCACCGCCCATTTCACCGCCCTCAATCAAGACGACACGTGCCGCCATTTGAACAGCGCCCGCAGCAACAGAAAGACCCGCAGAGCCCGCACCAATAATCACCAGATCTGCATCAAACTTCATCAGAGTTTCCTTTATTCAAAATAATCGGCAGCGCCGACAATGCCGCCAACCCCAACAGCGGTCCCAGCACATTTGGTGACCAGATTATCGAGAGATCAGGATTGCCACCATTTGCAAGTATCTCTCCCAGACCGACACCAATCCATGTATACACAAGTCCCCCTGGCAAGATGCCAACCAAAGTTGTCCATGCAAAATGAATAGTGCGCACACCCACAACAGCGGGTGCAATATTGGCCAAAAAAAACGGGACAATTGGGACAAGGCGTAGGATCAAAAGCATGCTGATTTCATGGGTGCGCAAACCACGAAAGAGACGCGCTATCGTACCATTCGATTGGTCAATACGCGCGGCTAGTGCTGCACCAAATCCCAGTCTGATTGCCATAAAGATGGTAATGGCCCCCAATGTCGCCGCAGTCACATTTAAGAATGTGCCAAGCCACAAGCCAAACAAAAAGCCCCCAACCAATGATGCAATTGCGGCGCCAGGCAGCGAAAAAGAAACGATCGCAAAATATACCAAAAGGAATGATGCAGCCATCAGAACAGGGTGTTCTTGTCGGTAGGACAACAAACTGGCCTGATGGTCTCGCAGACTGTCAAGATTAATGTAGTCGCCCAAAAATAGACTGCCGAGCACACCACCCAAGACGAGTACGGCAAGTGGAAATAGCTGTTTCATGGTCACCTCGCTGCCTCATAAGAAGCCTGCTTTGGATCAAAATGCCAGTGCCTTCACAAAGGGGTGATTATTTCTGTTGTTTTGTGAAGAAATATGCCAAAAATCCTTCATATCTGAAACATAGACTGCCGTTTGCGAAAAAATGTTGCAAAACCATTCAGGCGGGTTTGACTTATCTTCAGATGCCCCTTATACGCAGCAGCTCAGAATTACCTTTGGCGCGAATCTGGTTTTGCGTCGATCAAAAAATGGAGACGGAGCGATGAAACGCACCTTTCAACCATCAAACTTGGTTCGCAAACGCCGCCACGGTTTTCGCTCGCGTATGGCGACAAAGAATGGCCGTAAAATCCTAAACGCACGTCGTGCGCGCGGCCGGAAGTCTTTGAGCGCATAATTCGCGCGCCATCGACAAATGTTCCAAGGCACCGCCAGTTGGGAGTGTGAGCATGTCAGATAGACAGCACACAAAAATCCTGCAAGCGGTGTCTTTTTCTGTTTCTGGCATTCAAGTCATTGAAAAGCGTCCCGACTTTTTGCGCGCAGCGCGTGGACAACGCCATCATTCCAAAACAGTCATCGTTCAAAAATTTGACCGCAAGGACGGCGCGGGAATTCGCGTGGGTTTCACTTGTTCGAAAAAGGTTGGAAACGCCGTGCTGCGCAATCGGGCCAAACGGCGATTGCGGGCGGCCGCACAGATGATACTGGCGCAAAACGGTCAATTGGGGTGCGATTACGTTTTAATCGGCAAACACGACACCACAGCTAATTTACCGTTTGATCGATTGCAGTCAGATTTGAATTATTGCTTATCCCAACTTGCAAACGGGGACACGAAATGAGTCCACTTGCATGGATATTCTCGCTCCCTGTTAAGGGGTATCGCCTTATTTTTTCGCCGTGGGTTGGGTATAATTGTCGGTATCAACCAACCTGCAGCCAATACGCATTAGACGCCCTGAAAGAGCACGGCGGCCTAATCGGTGGATTTTACGCCGCACGACGCATCTTGCGATGCAATCCATGGGGCGGATGCGGACATGATCCTGTTCCTCTCAAGAAGACAAACAACACACGCTTGTGAACCATCTGTGGATCCGGTAATTCAAGACAATGTTAGATGATCTAGACGATATCCACCCATTGTTCGCAGGTGCCCCTTCGACCACCGAATTCAAAAAATTGCGCAAACGTATTGTGCGTAACGTACGTGAAGCGATTGAACAGTTTGGCATGATCGAACGGGATGCGCGGTGGTTGGTGTGTTTATCCGGAGGCAAGGACAGCTATACCCTGTTGGCCGTTTTATACGAATTAAAATGGCGTGGCCTTTTACCCGTTGATATTTTGGCCTGTAACTTGGATCAGGGTCAGCCTGGATTTCCCGCGACGGTCCTTCCTGAGTTTTTGGAAAAAATGGGGGTGCCCCATCGCATTGAATATCAGGATACCTATTCCGTCGTCGTGGACAAAGTCCCCGAGGGGCGAACATTTTGCGCTCTATGTTCCCGCCTAAGACGCGGGCATTTGTACCGCATCGCACGCGAAGAAGGGTGTTCCGCCGTAGTATTGGGACATCATCGCGATGATATGTTGGAAACATTTTTCATGAACCTGTTCCATGGCGGGCGCTTAGCGACAATGCCCCCAAAACTTGTGAATGAAGAAGGTGACTTATTCGTTTATCGTCCACTTGCATTCGTAGCAGAAAAAGACTGCGAAAACTTTGCACGCGCTATGCAATATCCGATCATACCTTGTGATCTTTGCGGGTCACAGGATGGTTTGCAACGTCAGCAAGTGAAACAAATTTTGGACCAATGGGAACAGAACTCTCCTGGTCGTCGTCAGGTGATGTTCCGCGCCCTGATGAACGTCCGTCCATCGCATTTGGTTGATCCCAAGCTGTTTGATTTTGCGGGATTGATGCGTGATCCTGATAAATGTGAACTAAATTCGGACGACATTCCCGATTTACGTTAAGCGCGACTTAGCATTCTCGCTTCACCTTGGGCGCATTGCAGGGATACTCGATCGCGCATCCACTAGCCTCAGAACTGGTGGTGGGATGGATGGAAGGCTATTTCAAAAAGCAACGTTGCAAAGCCGCCGTTTAGCGCATTTTCTCTCGCGATACAGGCGTTGATCCGCAAAATCGCCCTCTTGCCTCTTGACCTTTTAGGTCAATCTCTATTGAACCCACCTCAGTATTGATACGACAGGTGGCGCCTAAAATGGATGATCAAAACAAAAACCTAATTCTTGCTTCGGTCCTCAGCATGCTTGTGCTGATCGTTTGGTTCGTTTTGTTTCCCCCACCCGTCCCAGAAGAACAGGTGACCGGTGCCGCCGATGCAATTTCAACGCCCGTTGAATTGCCTGCCATTGATCAGGAAACGCAAGTCGTTGCAGATGAGCAGGTTGCGACCACGGCCCAGGCTGCGCGTGTTACGGTAGACACCCCAAGAATTTCTGGATCTATCTCAACAGTTGGTGCGCGCTTAGACACGCTGCAGTTAAAAGATTTCCGCGTTTCGTTAGAAGAAGGCGCCGAAAACGTTCGTGTGCTGAAACCGCTGGGCGAGGATGAGGCATTTTATAGCACCTTTGGTTGGATGGCCCTATCGGGTGCAGATGCAACCGCCATGCCCACACCCGATACAATCTGGGAAATTCAAGGGAATGATACACTGACGCCTGACGCCGCTGTGACACTGACATGGAACAATGGTCAGGGCCTGAATTTCATTCACGAAGTATCCGTTGACGAAGATTTCCTATTTACCGTTCGCCAAAGTGTCGAAAACACCTCTGGCCAAGAAGCAACACTACGCCCCTACGGATTGTTGCGTCGTCACGGCGAACCATCTGATGTGAAGAATTTCTTTATCCTGCACGAAGGCATCATTCGTATGACGGATGGCGAACTTTCTGAAGATGGCTATAGCGATGTCGCGGATTTTGACATTGATCCACGTGAAGGCACCCATGCAGACCGCCTAGACGTTGCAGAAAGCGGGTGGATTGGTTTCACAGATCACTATTGGATGTCTGTCCTCGCACCTGAAAAAGGCACAGGTTTCCGTTCAACAGCCAAATATTTTGAGGCCTCAAATATCTACCAAACCGAAGCTGTATCAAATCCATTGGTCGTCGCAAACGGCACGGCCGTGAGTGCGACAACACAGATGTTTGTCGGTGCAAAAGAATGGGAAACGATCCGCAATTATGAAAAAACAGGGATCGAAGGGTTCCTTGATAGTATTGATTGGGGCTGGTTCTTTTTCATTACTAAACCAATGTTTGCGGTCTTGCACTGGCTGAACCTTTTGATTGGCAACATGGGTTGGGCGATTATTGGACTGACGCTATTGATCAAGGCGCTCTTGTTCCCATTGGCCTACAAATCCTATGTCTCGATGGCCAAGATGAAAGAATTGCAGCCTGAGATGGAAAAAATCAAAAAGCAGGCTGGTGACGATCGCCAAAAGATGCAGCAAATGACAATGAAGCTGTATCAAGAGAAAAAGGTGAACCCGGCCGCGGGTTGTTTGCCGATTTTGGTTCAAATTCCGATCTTCTTCTCACTTTATAAAGTGATCTTTGTAACCTTGGAATTGCGCCATGCCCCATGGTTTGGTTGGATCAAAGACCTAAGCGCGCCTGATCCCAGTTCGATCTGGAACTTGTTTGGCTTGCTGCCTTACGCGGTACCTTCACAGGATGGTATTTTTGTGTTTATCGCATTGGGTATTTTGCCGATTTTGCTTGGTATCTCAATGTGGCTACAACAAAAATTGAACCCAGCCCCCACCGATCCAACGCAGGCAATGATCTTTGCATGGATGCCTTGGGTCTTCATGTTTATGTTGGGATCTTTTGCAAGTGGCTTGGTGATTTACTGGATTGCCAATAACATGATCACCTTTACCCAACAGTATTTGATCATGCGCTCGCAAGGTTTCAAACCAGATGTGTTTGGGAACATTCGTCAAAGCTTTCAACGTAAGAAAGCTGAATGATTAAGGTCGTCGAAATATGGCGTCACCCGATAAAATCGCATGGGCGCGAGGCGCTTAGTTCGGTTGCAGTCACAGCGGGGCGCACGCTTCCTTTAGATCGTGCATGGGCGGTTGCGCATGACCAAACCGATGTTGATGGTTCTGAATGGGCATCCTGCACCAATTTTTCACGCGGGGCCAAGGCCCCGTCATTGATGGCCATAAACGCAGAGTGGGATGATTATAATCATCTGATGACCCTGACCCACCCTTCCAAAGAACCACTGTCATTCGATCCTGATTCTCAGGGTGCGAAATTGATTGAATGGACCAAAGGGATGGTTCCTGAAAACCGCGCCCAATCGGCACGTTTAGTTCGCGCACAACAATCAGGGATGACCGACACAGATTATCCATCGATTTCGATTGGCAACATGGCCACCCACCGCGCGATTGAACAAAAACACGGCCGCCCACTTTCAAATTTGCGCTGGCGCTGCAACATCTGGGTTGATGGCGCTGCACCATGGGAAGAATTCGAATGGATCGGCAAAAACATTCATATCGGTGGCGTTACTTTTGAAATTAAGGACCCTGTGACACGCTGTCTTGCTACAACAGCAAATCCAGAGACAGGTGCAAGAGACGCCGACACCTTGGCAGTTTTGAACACATGGGATCACCAAGAGATGACAGTCTATGGCGTTGCGAGCGCGAGCGGCCAGATCGCAATTGGCGATAAATTACAGGTGATGTGATGCAACTTCCTTTTCCTTTGGCCCCAGAACCTGATGACATGTCACGCGAAAACGGGCGTCTATTATTCGCGCGTGGCAGCGACTTTCTAAAAGGTGTGGTTGCCATGTCTGGCCTGCCACCCGCAGACCGAATTGAGGTGTGTTTTGCGGGTCGATCAAACGTTGGGAAATCCAGTCTGATCAATGCGCTGACGGGGCGCAAAGGGTTGGCACGCGCATCAAACACACCGGGACGCACACAGGAAATCAATTTTTTCACGACGGATGAAAGCCATTATCTGGTTGATTTACCCGGGTATGGATTTGCCAATGCACCCTTACCCGTTGTGGAAAAATGGCAGCGGCTTTTGAAGCAATATTTGTCAGGCCGTCAGTCGCTGCGCCGTGCATTTGTTTTGATAGACAGTCGCCATGGCGTGAAAAAAGTAGACGAAGAAATCCTATCTTTGCTGGATTCATCTGCGGTCACCTTCCAATGCGTTATGACCAAAGCAGATAAAATCAAAGACCATCAAATGGACAAGGTTTTGGGTCAGGTCCGCGGCGCATTGTCCAAACACCCTGCTGCATTTCCTGAAATCATCGTGACCTCGTCCGAAAAGTGTGTTGGGATTGACACCCTACGGTCAACAATTGCACATATTCAATAATTTGGATCACCACGATTGCGCCAAGCCAACGAAATGGAGTGCGCCAAAATGAAGAAACAAGATATGAACCGTGATTGGATTGCTACCGCCCGCACCCTGTCCCAAGCGCTGCCTTACCTGCAACGTTATTCGGACGCGATCGTTGTCATTAAACTGGGTGGTCATGCGATGACCAGTGACGAAGCGATGGACAGCTTTGCGCGCGACGTTGTTTTGATGCGGCAGGTTGGGATTAACCCTGTAATTGTCCATGGTGGCGGGCCAATGATCAACGCTCTGCTGGATAAGCTGGAAATCAAATCCGATTTCGTAAACGGCAAACGTGTCACCGACGCAGCAACGATGGAAGTTGTTGAAATGGTGCTATCAGGCACCGTCAACAAACGCATCGTGCAAGCCATTAATAAACAAGGCGGTCGCGCTGTTGGTCTATCTGGTAAGGACGCAAATTTGGTCGTCTGCGACCCTGCTGATCCAGAATTGGGATTGGTTGGCAATCCATCGGAAATTAACCCAGAGGTCATTCGTACTTTATTTGAGAACGATTTGATCCCTGTAATCGCGCCATTGGGTGCAGGGCGCAATGGTGAAACGTTTAACATCAACGGAGATACCGTTGCGGGGGCCATTGCGGGGGCGTTAAGCGCGGACCGTTTGTTGTTATTGACGGATGTCAGCGGCGTCAAAAACGCGGATGGCGATGTGTTGACCGAAATGAATTCTGATCAAATTCGCGAAATGACAGCCTCTGGCGTAATTGCGGGCGGGATGATACCCAAAACGGAAACAGCCCTCGCCGCATTAGAAGAAGGCGTAAAGGCGGTTGTTATCCTAGATGGACGTGCACCAAACGCATGTTTATTGGAACTGTTTACAGAACATGGTGCGGGATCCATCATCAGGTTGGCGTGATCGCAGTTGATTTTATGATGGTGCTGATTAGGTTTTAGTCCATGGAACACGAAGCGATCATTCGATTATCGATCTTTCTAGGGATTTTTGGAACCCTCTCTTTGGTTGAGGTACTGAACCCGCGTCGCGCACGTGTTATTAGCCGCAAAAAGCGGTGGTTCACAAATTGGGGCATCATCCTTGTTGACACGCTCGCCTTGCGTTTGTTGGCGCTGGCACTCCCCCTGCTGGCAGTTGGGGCGGCAGCGGATGCGCATGCCCTTGGACTGGGACTATTTAACATTGCCAATTTGCCAATCGTGGTTGAATTTATACTGGCGATTTTGGTGTTGGATTTTGCCATTTGGTTACAACACCTTCTGACACATAAAATCCCGTTCCTGTGGCGATTACACCGCGTGCATCACGCAGATCGCGACATGGATGCGACAACCGCGATCCGGTTTCATCCCATCGAAATTCTATTGTCCATGCTGTTAAAAATTGGTCTGGTTTACCTCTTGGGGCCATCCGCACTTGCGGTGATCGTGTTTGAAATCATGCTAAATGGGCTGGCCATGTTTAATCACGCCAATATCCATCTGCCCCAGCGCACTGACCAAATCGTGCGTAAAATCATTGTGACCCCTGATATGCATCGCGTACATCATTCTGTTGAACGCAGCGAACATAATGCAAACTATGGCTTTGCCCTATCAATATGGGATCAGATATTCGGCACCTATATCGCCCAACCAAACAAAGGGCACGACGATATGACCGTTGGATTACAATGGCAGGATACGCGCCCTGATCAACTATGGTGGAGTTTATGGCTACCCTTTCGACGCAAATAGGATTTGATGATCTATCGGATGCGTGCGCGGCGTATGGATTGCGGATTGCGGGGGTGTGCGATGTGCGCGGTAATGATAGCCTGCCTAACCTCGCATCATTGGTTTTGCTGGCCCCAAGTGAACCTGGGTTTTGGGAAGTGTTCGCACACTCAGATGAATATAATGACGGGTTTGAACACCCTATGGATCGTTGGTCCGCGCGTGTGATCGGTAACTTAGGCACCGAATTTGGTGGAACCGCCTATTTTCCCTTTGGTGGCGCGCCGTATCATCCATTCTATTCTTGGGCGCTCAGCACCGGGCGCGTCTACGCCTCTCCCCTGAGGTTTTTGGTGGATAATGAAAGCGGACTTTATGTTTCGTTTCGGGGCGCAATCGGATTTACACAAAACATCTCAGATCCTCGCCCCGTCCTATCAACACCCTGCGCGGGATGTGCAGCGCCCTGTTTAACCAGCTGCCCTGCAGATGCATTGGATGAAACCGATTACAATGTTCCAAAATGCAAATCATATCTGATGAACGCCATCGAAAGTTGCGAAACATTCGGATGCGCGGCGCGGCGCGCGTGCCCATACACTGCGAAAACACAGCGACCAGTGGCCCATGCCAAGTTTCACATGCGCGCCTTTATGGGGGCATAAGTCCTAAATTAATTTTCGAAATCAGACCACATTAGCTGTTGGTTGCGTGTCACCGCCACCTTTAGTGTTTTGCCAACAACCTTATCAAACTCAAATCCCGCAATTTCACCTGATCCTGGACGACGCGCCCAGATATCGGGTTCCGTAATCACGTGACCCGCGGCCAAATCTGCATCCGCCACCACAGACGCACGGGCAAAGCGATACACATCCTCTTCAGGACCTGTGCGCTGTTTTGGGTTCATCAGTGCGGTGTGGATTTCACGTGATCGGTCAATCAAAAACCGCAACTCCGCAGGGTCCATTGAATTGATAATATCGGGCCCATTGCGATAGCGTGTATCAGTGTAGTGACGTTCCAATATCGATGCGCCCAGCGCGACAGAGGCCAGCGCCATTTCAGGGCCGATTGAGTGATCAGAAAACCCAACAACCGCATTTGGAAAGGCCGCCTTCAAATCGGTTACACCCTGCAAACTGACAATTTCGGGCGGTGAGGGATAAAGGTTTGTGCATTCCAACAATGCATATTCAATGCCCGCATCCTCAAGGATTTGAACGCTTTCTTGCAGGGTTTCAATCGTCTGCATACCCGTTGACATGATCACGGGCTTACCCTTGCGCGCGATGTGACGAATTAGGGGCAAATTGTCCGCCTCACCCGATCCGATTTTATATGCAGGCACATCCAAGGTTTCCAAAAAATCCGCCGCGGCACGTGAGAAGGGTGTTGAAATATAGATCAATCCCAATTCTTCGGTGTAGCGTTTTAATTCGGCTTCATCCTCGCGCGATAGTGCGCATTGCGCCATGACGTCCCAAATGGACACATCCGCATTCGGTGGGAAAATCTGTTTCGCCTCATCCGTCATTTCATCTTCGACGATGTGCGTCTGATGCTTTACACATTCGCACCCAGAGAGCGCCGCAAGGCGCACCATGTTTTTGGCGACCGTTAAATCACCCCCATGGTTGATGCCGATTTCAGCGATCACAAGGGGTGGATGGGCCGGTGATATTGCGCGATTGCCGATTTTCATGGTCGCCTCGTATGAAATTCTATTTCTGTTTGTCGCATATAATCAGCAACCGCGCCGCTGGCAAAGGGCTATTCACGTGTCTCACTGGGATAGACGCCCCAAAGGGCGGATTTTTGCGCCCATCCTTTGTATCCCCCAGCTTCAACTTCGCACCACGTCTTGGTGCAGGTGCCCAAATCCGCAACAACGTTTTTTTCAAATCGTGCGACGACAGTTGCATTTTCATCGGGCTTGCGAAAAACATTCGTCGAATCCTGCGTGATTAAAACCGTGCGGACGCCGGACAAAAGTGAATAGTGAATCCAACCCCCTGCCCCCTCATAATCACGGACACGTCGCCAGTTTTCGTATTCGGCATAAATTTCCAACGGGACGCCGCGCCGCTTATAAACCCAATCAATTTTATGGGATAGGGACGGACCACGCCGCGCATTCGCCTCGCCCGCTTTTAATGACACATACCGCGGCATTGGCAGGTTTGTGACTGGTCCCTTTTTAGCGGTTTCCGCAAGGATGGGTTGGGCGAAAAACATCACCACGCTGATACAGATCAAAATCGCTTTATGCATCTTTTGCTCACTCGGTACTGCTCTTTTTGGAATGGGTTCTTGTGCCCAAGGAAATTTTATCACACTCTGCCACCAATGATAAACGGATTAAAGCCTACGGAGCCTATCGATGTCAGGAAATCGGACGAAAGTTGTGTTAACCCGACGGTTGCCCGAACCCGTCGAAACCCGATTGAAAGAGCTTTTCGATGTCACCCTTCGTGATCATGACACACCAATGTCACGCGCTGAATTGGTAGATGCCGTCAAAACCTGTGATGTTCTGGTCCCCACAATTACCGATAAAATTGATGCAGGGCTGTTGGGGCAAGCGGGTGAAAATCTAAAACTCATCGCGAATTTTGGTGCAGGGATTGATCACATTGACGTGGAAACAGCACGTCAACGGGGTATTTTGGTGTCAAACACACCTGATGTCGTAACCGAGGATACCGCCGATATGGCCATGGCGTTATTGATGGCCGTTGTGCGGAAAATTCCCCAAGGATTGCAGGCCATGCAATCAGGGGAATGGACAGGTTGGTCCCCCACTGCCTATTTGGGCGGCCGACTGGGTGGACGCAGATTGGGCATATTGGGCATGGGGCGCATTGGTCAGGCCGTAGCGCGACGCGCCAGCGCGTTTGGCATGCAAATCCACTATCACAATCGTCGCCGATTACGCCCCGAGATTGAGGACACATTAGGCGCAACCTATTGGGAAAGTTTGGATCAAATGGTTGCGCGCATGGATATCCTAACCATCAATTGTCCGCATACGCCCTCGACCTTTCATTTAATGAACGCGCGGCGTTTGCGATTATTGAAACCAAGTGCAGTTATCGTGAATACATCGCGCGGCGAAGTCATTGATGAAAATGCGCTGACGCGCATGTTGCGCGCCAACGAATTGGCGGGTGCGGGATTGGATGTTTATGAACACGGTACCGACATTAACCCACGCCTGCGCGAATTGGAAAATGTTGTCCTGCTGCCTCATATGGGATCAGCCACGCTTGAGGGGCGGATTGAGATGGGGGAAAAGGTGATTATTAACATCAAAACCTATGCTGACGGGCATCGCCCGCCAGACATGGTTGTCCCCTCAATGCTGTAGGTTTTTCAACGGCTCTAGGGTTTTTTGCAAACGTGCGCGACGTTTTTCATGCTGTTCGGGGAGTTTAAGTGCGGTCCCAAGTGATGCCGCATCTTCGTCCGCCGTGAACCCTGGTTCATCTGTAGCAACCTCAAACAATACGCCCGCAGGTGTACGGAAATAGATTGCGTGAAAATAATTGCGATCGCGCACGTCCGTCACGCGGTACCCTGCATCCGTTAATGCCGATTGCACCGCCAATTGCTCTGCTTTCGTTGATACGGAAAATGCGATGTGATGCACCGATCCTGCGCCCTCTTCCGATTTTTCGGCATTGGGCAGTTCGATCAGATCAATTTTATTCGCCGCATTTCCATCTGCCACTGTCAAACGTGTAATCGCGCCTTCTGTTGCGGACACAGTATATCCCATAAAGATCAGTAATTCGATCATTGGGGCCGCATCATTGACACGCATATCCGCCGAGTGAAATCCACGTATTGCGTGCTCTGCCGGAATCTCGTCTGTGGTCCATGGCGTGCGATCATCCGCGGCCTCGACCAGGGCAAAGTGATCCCCATCAGGGCCATAAAATTCCAAACGCTGTTCCCCAAAACGATTGGTTGGCGTTGCGTGGCCCGCACCAATCGCATGTAGGCGTTCACGCCAAAACGGAATGCTGCCCATTGAAATGCTAAAGGCTGTTGTGCCCACTTCGCCCGTGCCACGGCGCCCAAGTGCAATGTTTGGAAATGGAAAATACGTCAGAACACTGCCTGCATTTCCTACCTCATCCCCGTAATAAAGGTGATACACCTCGGGGTTGTCGAAATTCACGGTCGCCTTAATTCGGCGCAGGCCCAAACCTTCGGAAAAAAATGTGTTATTTTCGGATGCAGATGACGCCAATGATGTGACGTGGTGCAGTCCATTGATCTGATGTAACATCGGTGACCCCTTTTTTTGTTTGTTTGTAAATTAGGGTCACGTGCCAAAAAGGAAATTTACGAAAAATGCGCGGGGCCTGTGCAGCCCCGCACAGATCACATTAAACGAAGAATTGACCGCCGTTTGCAGAAATCGTTGAACCGTTGATGAATCCAGCGTCATCAGAAGCAAGGAATACAACACAGCGAGCGATTTCCTCGGGCTCGCCCAGACGGCCAGTTGGAATTTGGCCAATAATGCTTTCGCGCACTTTTTCAGGGACGGCCATCACCATTTCTGTTGCGATGTAACCTGGGCAAATCGCGTTTGCAGTAATTCCTGCGCGCGCACCCTCTTGGGCCAATGATTTCACGATACCTAAATCACCTGCTTTAGTCGCGGCATAGTTCACTTGGGCGAACTGACCTTTTTGTCCATTGATCGACGAAATGACGATAACACGGCCAAATTTGCGTTCACGCATTCCGGGCCAGATTGGGTGCACTGTGTTGAACACACCTGTAAGGTTCGTATCAACGACCTGATGCCACATTTCTGGTGTCATCTTGTGGAATGGAGCGTCTTTGGTGATACCTGCGTTCGCAACAACCACGTCGATCGGGCCTAATTCTGCCTCGACTTTGGCGATGCCTGCGGAACTTTCCTCATAATCCGCAACATTCCATTTAAATGTTTTTATGCCAGTTTCTGCCGTAAAGTTTGATGCTGCTTCATCGTTGCCCGCATATGTGGCAGCAACCTCATATCCTTCCGCTTTCAGCGCTTTTGAAATTGACGCGCCGATACCGCGCGAACCACCAGTGACCAATGCTACACGAGCCATTTCGTCCTCCAAATAAAGTCTTCGGGGATTTGTATTACTAATTTTAACGATTTAAGCAATATTACCACAACGTCAAATCGCCGCACTGCGGCGCAAAAAAGGGGGCCGAAGCCCCCAATTGTTTTCGATTATGCACGTTCAATACACATTGCAACGCCCATGCCGCCGCCAATGCATAGGGTGGCGAGGCCTTTTTTCGCGTCGCGTCGCTGCATTTCGAATAACAAAGTATTCAAAACGCGGGCACCTGATGCACCAATTGGGTGACCGATTGCAATTGCACCGCCATTTACGTTTACGATGGATGGATCCCAGCCCATGTCCTTATTCACAGCACAGGCCTGCGCAGCAAAGGCCTCGTTCGCTTCAACCAAATCAAGATCAGAAACGGACCAACCCGCCTTGTCCAAGGCTTTGCGGCTAGCGTAAATGGGGCCAACACCCATGATTTTTGGATCCAAGCCAGCGGTTGCATAGGATGCGATGCGCGCCATTGGTGTGATGCCGCGCTTTTCTGCTTCTTCAGCTGACATCAACAATACGCCCGCTGCACCATCATTTAGGCCCGAGGCATTTGCCGCTGTCACACTGCCGTCTTTGGTGAAAGCTGGGCGCAATTTCTGCATGCTTTCAATTGTGGCACCGTGGCGGATATATTCATCTTTGTCGACGACAATGTCACCTTTGCGCGTTTTGACGGTGAATGAGATCACCTCATCATCAAAACGTCCCGCCTTTTGCGCGGCCTCTGCTTTGTTTTGAGACGCCAGCGCAAATTCATCCTGCATGTCGCGGCTGATCTGCCATTGTTCTGCAACATTTTCCGCGGTTTGGCCCATGTGATATCCGTTAAAGGCGTCCCACAATCCGTCACGGATCATGCTGTCGATGTATTTCATATCGCCCATTTTTTGGCCCGCACGCAAATGTGCAACATGGGGCGAAAGTGTCATGTTTTCTTGGCCACCCGCACAAACAATGGACGCGTCACCCAGTTGAATGTGTTGTGCTCCCAATGCAACAGCACGCAATCCTGAACCGCATACTTGGTTCAGACCCCAAGCCGCACTTTCGATGGGAAGGCCTGCGTTGATGTGTGCCTGACGCGCAGGGT